>Ga0209596_1000171_pt1 | contig 58875 bp, 46 predicted proteins | sample M_130807_MF_Meta_FD_187314 | JGI IMG/M metagenome (GOLD analysis project Ga0209596, IMG submission 187314) | Freshwater microbial communities from Lake Montjoie, Canada to study carbon cycling - M_130807_MF_MetaG (SPAdes) (version 2) | ecosystem: Environmental > Aquatic > Freshwater > Lake...
GTTTTTACGATTTTCTCAGCAGACTTGTCTACCAAGTTGTGATCGTAAGATTGTAATTTTATTCTAATTCTTTGAGACATAGCTATTTTTCCCAAATTATCTTGGGGTTGCAAAGGTAATGGGTTGTAGGGTAACATTCAAGAAATATTGCCCTTTTTTTAAATTATTTTTAAAAAAGCCACAAGCACTAAAAAAGCCCAAAAAGGGGCTTTTAATATCATTAGAGTAGTTTTTGAGACCTTTATATTGTTTTAAAGGTCCCAAAAACTAAAAAAGCCACTTTTGGGGCTTTTAATATCATTAGAGTAGTTTTTGAGACCTTTATATTGTTTTAAAGGTCTCAAAAACTAAAAAAGCCCCTCTCTTTTTACGGAGAAGGGCTTTTTTATATTGATAATCAATTCTTTAAGTAAAAAGGCCTATTCGTCATCTTTCACTTTTCCTTTGTTCTTAGCCATAACTTCCTCAGCAATATTGTTCGGTGCTGGGTTATAGTGACTAAACTCCATCGTTGAAGTCGCACGACCAGAGCTTAATGAACGTAATTGAGTTACATATCCAAACATTTCACTCAAAGGCACTTTCGCTTTAATAACTTGTAAGTTACCACGGCTATCCATACCTTCTAACATTCCACGACGACGGTTTAAGTCACCGGTAACATCTCCCATGTATTGATCAGGTGTAACCACTTCCACTTTCATGATAGGCTCTAATAAAGTAGGCTTCGCTTTTTTACCTGCATTTCTGAAGGCAGCTTTAGCACATAATTCAAAAGACATTGAATCAGAATCCACATCATGGTAACTACCATCGGTAATACGCACTTTCATGTTGTTCACTGGGTAACCAGCTAAAACACCTTGTGTCATGGAAGTTTCAAAACCTTTATTAATTGCAGGAATAAATTCTTTTGGAATAGATCCTCCGAAAATATCATTTACAAATTGGAAATGCTTGTCTTTGTTTTCAGTTAACCATTCAACATCTGCAGGTCCAATTTCAAATTCGATATCAGCAAATTTACCACGACCACCAGATTGTTTCTTCAACACTTCACGGTGCTCAATCATTTTACCGAATGCTTCTTTGTAAGCAACCTGAGGGTTACCTTGGTTGATCTCTACTTTAAATTCACGACGCATACGATCTACAATAATCTCTAAGTGCAATTCACCCATTCCAGATAAAATTGTTTGACCTGTATCTTCGTCTGTCTTCACACGTAAAGTAGGATCTTCCTCTACTAATTTTGCAATAGCCATACCCATTTTATCAACGTCAGCTTGCGTCTTAGGCTCAACTGCTACAGAGATAACTGGTTCTGGAATAAACATATTCTCTAATACAATTGGATGGTTCTCATCACATAAAGTATCTCCTGTTTTAATTTCTTTAAATCCTACCGCTGCTGCGATATCACCTGCTTCGATAAAATCGATTGGGTTTTGTTTGTTCGCAAACATTTTCATGATACGAGAAATACGCTCGTTCTTTCCACTACGCATATTCTTTACATAAGAACCTGCATCCAAATGACCAGAGTAACATCTGAAGAACGCTAAACGTCCAACGAAAGGATCTGTCATAATTTTAAATGCCAATGCAGCAAATGGTTCTTTTGCATTTGGTTTACGGTAAACTTTTTCTCCTGTATCTGGATCAGTACCTTCTGTATCATCTACATCTACTGGTGAAGGCAAGTAACGACAAACTGCATCTAATGCTGTTTGTACACCTTTGTTTTTAAAAGATGATCCGCACATCATAGGAACAATACTTAAATCGATTGTTGCTTTACGAATAGCTTCATGTACTTCCGCTTCAGAAATAGAATCCGGATTTTCGAAAAACTTCTCCATTAATTTATCATCGTATTCTGCTACGGCTTCAATTAACTGCGCTCTCCAATAATCCACATCTTCTTTCATATCATCAGGAATAGGATTTTCTACATAAGTCATTCCTTCTGTAGCATCATCCCAAATAATTGCTTTCATTCTAATTAAATCCACTACACCAGTGAAATTATCTTCTGCACCAATTGGTAATTGTAATGGCACCGCTTTAGCACCTAACATTTCTCTTACTTGTGTTACCACCATTAAGAAATCGGCACCAGCACGATCCATTTTATTAACGAATCCAATACGTGGAACTTTATAACGATTTGCTTGACGCCAAACTGTTTCTGATTGAGGCTCTACTCCATCTACTGCAGAAAACAATGCGATCAAACCATCCAATACACGCATAGAACGTTCTACCTCTACGGTAAAATCCACGTGACCTGGAGTATCAATAATATTGAAATAATAATCTTTTGTTCTATCATCTTTTTTACCCAAAGTAGTTGGGAACTGCCATTGGCAACTTACCGCAGCAGAAGTAATGGTAATACCTCTTTCTTTTTCTTGTTCCATCCAGTCAGTAGTAGCGGCGCCATCATGCACCTCTCCTATTTTATGGATCATACCTGTATAACGTAAGATACGTTCAGTCGTAGTTGTTTTACCGGCATCAATGTGCGCAGCAATTCCAAAGTTTCTTTGTAGTTTCAAATCAGCCATAAAAGGGTTATTTTATATTTTAATTGGTCCTATTTTCCGAGGCGCAAAGTTAATGATATTAGTAATTGAAAGGCTGATTCTCGGCTTTTTTTTCCAACAAAAAAACCTCCCTGTTGATACAGAGAGGTTTAGTCTATTATTAAAGGCTAAAAAGCCAATATTACATCTTAAAGTGAGAGAACGCTTTGTTCGCCTCAGCCATACGGTGCGTATCTTCTTTCTTTTTGAAAGCTCCACCTTCACCTTTTGTTGCTGCGATGATCTCATTCGCTAATTTGTCAGCCATTGTTTTACCGTTTCTTTCACGGCTGTAACGTACTAACCACTTCATACTTAAAGAAATCTTGCGATCTGCACGAACTTCAGCAGGAATTTGGAAAGTTGCTCCACCAATACGACGGCTACGTACTTCAACAGCAGGCGTAATATTTGCAACAGCTCTCTTCCACATTTCATAACCATCTTCACCAGTAAACTTGCTTACTTTATCTAATGCGTCATAAAATATTTTGTAGGCAGTTGTTTTTTTACCATCCAACATAACGTTGTTGATAAAACGAGTCACTTGAACATCGTTGAAACGAGGATCTGGTGCTAATGGAATTTTTTTTGGTTGTGCTTTACGCATGTCGAAGTATTAATTAGTTGTTACTTGATAAATTATTTCTTTGCTTTTTCTTTCTTAGTTCCGTATTTACTACGAGACTGCTTACGGTCTTTAACACCAGCAGTATCAAGGCTTCCACGAACAATATGATAACGTACCCCTGGTAAATCTTTTACACGACCACCACGTATCAAAACGATACTGTGCTCTTGTAAGTTGTGACCTTCTCCAGGTATGTACGCGATAACTTCAATTTTATTGGTCAAACGCACTTTAGCTACTTTACGTAACGCAGAGTTTGGTTTTTTAGGTGTAGTTGTATACACTCTAGTACAAACGCCACGACGCTGAGGACATGCGTCCAATGCTCTTGATTTACTTTTAGCCCTGATGATCTCACGGCCTTTTCTCACTAATTGTTGAATAGTAGGCATTTATTCTGCTGTTTTTTTCAATTTCGGTTTATAAAAAATTCGGACGGCAAAGGTAATGGCTGTAGCCCAATTACCAAAATGTTTATTGGCTAATTTTAAAAAAACACACCAAAAGCTCCATTTTAATTAGAAATGACCTTTCAAAAAAGATAAAAGGGATTGATTTTCAAACAATTACTGGCTTAGACTATACTTTCTCTAACCAATTATGTTTGTCTGGCACATTCCCCACTCTAATATCATGTAAATGTTGCTTCAATGAAGGAGCTACTGTTTGCTTATCCAAGTCAAAGTCCATTCGATAGTCTTTGTAAGTTAGATTGACAATATAGGAGACCACCGCTGCTGTACCAACCCCAAAAACTTCTTGCAACAATCCTTTTTTATGCGCCTCCACTATTTCATCCACCGATAAATTTCTTTCTTCCACTGTGTAGCCCATGTCTCTTAATAAAGTTATAGAACTATCTCTAGTAACACCTTTTAATACAGTTCCTCTTTCTAGACTTGGTGTAATTACTTTGCCATCAATAACAAACATAACGTTCATTACACCTACTTCTTCAACATATTTATGTTCAAAAGCATCTGTCCATAAAATTTGATCAAAGCCTTTTTTCTTTGCCAATTCTACCGGATATAAACTGCCCCCATAATTTCCTCCATTCTTCGCATACCCAACGCCACCTGGTGTTGCACGTGTATATTTTTCTTCGATTAAAATTTTCATTGGAGCAGAAAAATACGGACCAGAAGGGCCTAACAAAATCATAAATTTATAAGTCAAAGAAGGACGTACTCCTAAAAAAGGATCTGTCGCAATCATAAAAGGTCTTATGTATAATGAATGTTCTGGCAAACTTGGAATCCATCCTTTGTCTACTGTAATTAACTGTTTCATTCCTTCCATAAATAACCATTCTGGTACAGCAGGCATTTGCATTCTATCTGCTGATACATTAAATCGAATAAAATTTTCATGTGGTCTAAAAATGACTACTTCGTCTTTCGTGTTCTTGTAAGCTTTAATACCTTCAAAAATTGTTTGTCCATAATGTAGGACTGCAGAAGCAGGATCTACTTCAAAAGAACCATATGGCTTAATTACTATATTCTTCCACTCGCCATCCACGTAATCGGCCATTAACATGTGATCGGTAAAATGTTTGCCAAACTGAAGGGTTTCTATTTTAAAACTTGGCAAACGTGGAGCTGTTGTTTTTGTAATTGGAATAATTGGATGAGCCATGGTTGATAATGATTATTGTAGATATTAAATAGAATATACAAAGAAACGAAAAAAGTAGAAAACTTACAACTGTTATTTTTCAATATGCGCCATTTCAATTAATTTTCCAACTTAATGAAAGTAGAAAAAACAATATTACCTCCTGCAGTCTTAGTTTCTTTATACAAAGATAGTTTGGTCTTGCCTGAAAAGGAAATAAAGCAAACAGAAGTTATAGACAAAATTGAAGTAGCCGCAAATAAATTACCCGGCACCGAAAAACAAACGGAAGCAGAAATAGAAGAAACCGTAACCCCTATTAAATACTTAGGAGATCATCATAAAAAAATAGTGGTAGTCGTAAACGATCCAGCTTCGGTGTATTTAAATGAAACCGATTTTATTTTACTTACTTCTATTTTAAATGCTTGCAGACTTACCATTGCAGATATTGCACTTATTAATTTAGGCAATCAAAAAGCAAGTCTTCATCAAATACTTACAAAACTTCCTTCTCTATTGGTTATTGCCTTTGAACTTGATACAAAAGCACTTAAAATTAAAATGCCTACTACCTTATATAAAGTAAGTCCATTAGGCGAAACCAATTTGTTGTTTAGTGCTGCATTATCAACCATGCAAGGTTCTAGCGCTGACGCCAAAAAAGAAAAAGCAAAATTATGGACCGTCTTAAAACAAATATTTCAATTATAAATATTTTGTCATGCACACTTTAATTTTTGCAACCAATAACGATCATAAAATAAAAGAAATACAATCCTTGGTAGGAAAGGATTTCAACATTATTACTTTAAAACAAGCAGGTATTGATATTGATATTCCTGAGCCACACGATACCTTGCAAGAAAATGCTACTGAAAAAGCAGTTACCATTCAACAACTCACATCAGAAAATTGTTTTAGCGAGGATACGGGTTTAGAAATAGATGCATTGAATGGGGAGCCTGGCGTGAAAAGTGCTAGGTATGCTGGTGATGAAAGAAACTTTCAAGCGAATATTGATAAAGTACTTGAAAAATTAAAAGGCAATTCAAATCGTAAAGCACAATTCAGAACAGTAATTTGTTTACTTTGGAATAAGGAATCTTTTTACTTTGAAGGTATTTGCGAAGGAACCATTTCCGAAAAAATGCATGGCGAAGAAGGTTTTGGCTATGACCCCATTTTTATTCCCACTGGCGCTTCAAAAAGTTTTGCAGAAATGACAATGGCTGAAAAAAACCAGTTTAGTCACCGACAAAAAGCCGTTACAAAATTATTTACATTTTTGCATTCCATATAGTCCAACTCTCTTCGGCTTGTATATGCAACATCGCCAACCCATTTTGAACTGTTGCACCTTTTGCCAACCCATTTTTCATAAATAAGGTTTCGGTTGGATTATATATTAAATCGTATAAATGATGTTGTGTAGTCAATGCTTCATAGGCCATAGCAGGCGCTTCGGTAATGGCTGGGTGCATTCCTAGTGGGCTTGTATTAATAATAAGTGTATGCTGCGCAATGATAGAAGCTGTCAGTTGATGGTAACTCAGTGTCGCTTCCATTTCATCATCGCTTTTTTTAAGATTTGTTTGTCTTGATACAAACTGATAACTAATGTTTAGTTTTTGCAATACCCATTCTACAGCAGCAGCAGCACCCCCTGTTCCTAAAATCAAAGCCTGGGTATGATGGGGTTTTAAAAAGGGTAATAAGGATTTTTCAAAACCTATCACATCGGTATTGTAGCCGTAGAGTTCATTGTTAAATTTTCGAATACAATTACAAGCTTTTATTTGTTGTACCACCTCAGAGCTGTGATGTAAAAAAGGGATGACTTCTTTTTTATAAGGAATAGTAATATTTAAACCTTCTAAATTTTCGTGCTGAAGCCATAAAGCTTCAAAATCTTGTATAGAGGCAATTGGAAAATTATCATAATGAGCACCTACGATATTTTCATTCAAAAATTTTTCAGTGAAAAACCCTTTTGAAAAAGAATGTGATAAGGGATATCCAATTAATCCAAACTGGCGCACAATTATTTATTTAAGTATAAGTCAAAAGTATCGCCACGCAGTCCAATACGCATGGTCTCTAAAGGTATTACTTCAGAAGGCGCTATATTTCCCAAATTTACATTACAACCCACAAGCTCTAAAAAATAAAGTTGTTGTGCTTTTTGTGGCGCTTCCCATAATATTTTTTCAGCAGGAATTTTTGTTAAAATTTCTTGCACCAATCCTTCACGCACTTCACCACTTCCTCTATAAATACCTACATTACCTGCTTCTCTTGCTTCTGCAATTACATAAGTAGAGCCTGCATTTAATTCAGCGTTCATTAATTCAATCCATTGATAAGGAGGAATGATATGTGCTGCATCTTTACTACCTACTTCACTTAATACTGTTGCAAATTTTGATATTTTTTCTATGTAACCACATTTCTCGGCGTGTGGAATAGTAATTGAACCATCACTTACTTCGATCAAATCAATTTTATAATCCTTACACATTGCGATATAATCGTCAAACTGGTTTCTAATTACAAAAGCTTCAAATAAAGTGCCTCCAAAATAAACAGGAATGCCATGGGCTTGATATAATTCAATTTTCTTTCTCAAATTAGGGGTAACAAATGAAGTTCCGAAACCCAACTTTATAACATCGGTGTGAACTCCTGCCACGCTTAAAAAGTTTTCAGCTTCTCCATAACTCAAGCCCTTATCCATTACCATGGTTAATCCACTTTTTCGAGGCTTGGCAGTTCTTTCTGGAATTTGAGTAAGATTAAAATTCATTGAATACGCTTTATTTCATTTTATAATTACCGCAAAGGTAACTTAAATACATTAAGATTTTTTGGCCTTCTTAAATTGTCCAATTAACTCAGCCACTTTTGGATCATGCACAACTTCAGGATAAAACTTGGTGAATTTTTTTAACAGCTTCGACGATTTTGACAAGGCCATTTCAAGTTGCAACAACCCTTCTGCACTTTTTCCCATCATAAACAAAATAGCACTACGATAAAATATAAAAATCACTTTGCCTTGTGTAGACATATAGGCTAACTCTGTTTGTTCTAGCGCGGTATCTAGCTGCTCATTGGCCACCAAACATTTTATGAGGTATTCCCAACCGGCAATTTGTTTAGGTTTATTCTTCACAACTGTTCCAAAAAATTGAGCAGCTTCTTTAAACAATAATAAATGCATATAACATTCCCCCATCAAAATATAATACTCATTTATATGCTTATGAATTCTCAACGCGTGCTCAAGTTGCTTAATGGCTAACTCCCACTGCTCTTCTTGCATATAGGTTCCTGCAATTTTTTGATACAACCTACTATCGTCTGGATTTAGATGCACCGCTTTTTTATAATGAAATCTTGCTTGTGCAAAATTTTTCATTCGATGATAACAATGACCAATAGCTTCATAAATAACATCTTCAGGTCTTGATAGCTCCAATACTTTTTCCAAGGCCTCTATCGCTTCTCTATATTTTCTAATGCGTAAAAAGGCATCGCCCATATTACGATAAGCATAATCAAATTTTTCATCTATCACAATAGCATACTGATAAGCATCAATGGCTTTCTCATGTAATTTAATTCCTTGATAGGCAGCAGCTAAATTAAACCAAGCTAATGCACTATAGGGTTGCTCGTCAATGATGCGTTGGTGCAATCGAATACTCTCTTCATTCCTTCCAGTAAAGTCGGTCCAAAAACAAATTTTATATAAAGCTTCTTCATTAGTGGGATCTTCTTCTAAGACCAATTGTAAGCAATCAAACACTTTATCAAAAGCTTCGTGATCATCATACACATCGGCTAATTCAAATAAAACTTCGGTACGGTCTGGGCCTTCAAATAAGTGCAAGGCTTCTTGTAATAAGACTATGGCTTTCTCAGGTTGATCTAATGCTAAGTAAGCATCTGTTTTTAATATGAATAAATTCATATCCTTATGATCATATAGTGCTGCAGTATCTAATAATTGTAAAGCCTCTTTATATTTTCGGGTAGCTAATAATAAATCTGCCTTCTTTATCATTAATAATGCCGAAGAGGGATATTGGTCCAAGGCAATATTAGCCGCTTCAATGGCTTCTTGAATTTCATCCTTGTCGTCTAAGTGTTCGATGATTCGTTCAAAATCATCTTCTTCAATATAGGAGTTGGTCCGGCCTTGCTTAAGGTTCTGGTACCGTTGCATCAATTCTTGAATATCTCCGCCCTCCTCGTCACGATGGTTATCGAACATGGCTTTTTAATTAATGGGTTAGGAATAAAGCATTGATTTTCAATAAATTAAGAAATATGTATTGACTATCATTGCTTTAAATAAATATACAATTAACATGTTAATTATCAATAATTTGTTCTTCACATACCCCTTATAAAATAGTTAAAAATAATTTTGTGGCCGAAATTGTAAAATACTTACCTTTGAACCGATCATGCGTACTATAAAAAACATATTAATTAGTTCCTGCTTAACAGTTGTGTTGCTCCTTTCTGAGAGCACCTATGCATCTACTATTGTTAATGGCACGATCGAATCTAAGAAAATGGTGGAGAAATATAGTCTTAGAAACTTAGGAAGCCTTACGCATAAAACAGCTACTTTTTATACTTTAAAATCTAGTTTAGAATTTAAAGGTGTGTCTACAGTTTCAATGAATGGAAGTGTTAATAATAGCAATTACATCAAATACAACAAGGGTAATATTTCTTACGTAATACCTTATCGTTACAAATTAGTTTTGTCTAAGTTCAAGACACCTTCTGCCGTTCAGCCTTAGTAGACAATTGCTATTCTATTTTTTCTTTGTCTTTTCACTTATCTATCTCTTACAATTAATTTAATAAAGTAATTCAGTGCGTAAGTCATTAATGAATCTACTAATCAATTGTTTGAAACAAGTCTTTGTTAATAGTAAACAAGCTTAAGGAAAGTGGGCTTACATCTATTTTATTTGCTACATATTTTATACGGTTACCAGCAGCCGATGAAATAGTGTAGGACAAAACCAATCCTGGTACTTCTTTAAATGCAAATTCAAAGGTGTTCACTGTTAAGCTTATTTCTTTGGTATAATATATATCATATCTAGAACCATCGCTCCATTGTAATTGAAGTTGTTTGCAAACATATCCTAAAATGGAAAAAGTTGAATCACTATTAATTTCTTGCGAGGCGATCAGCGCGACCCTTGATACAGGAGGATAATTAATATTTTGTAAGAAATGACTCTGTCCAATTTCTTTGGTAATAATGGCTTTATCAGATTGAGTATTGAAAAGAAATGATTGCACTAACTGTGGCGTAGTCAAAGTTGTTTTACATTGACTCCCTTTCACTAAGACATCCTTTGTACCTATAAAAGCATAAGTACCATCAACTTGTTCTTGTGAAATTTGAAATTGCAGTGCACACTCTCCCACTACTTTGGTTTGAGCATGCAGTAAAGCCGAATGTAAGAAGAGGCTTATAATTAGGGGGGTAATTTTAAACTTCAGGCTGGGTAATTATTTTTTTGTTTTATCCTTTAATGCTTGAATCTTTTTCTGAGACTCCATCATTTGCTCATACTTACTTTGCCAATTACTTTTCTTTTTGGGTGTTTTGCGTTTCACTTCAATACCAGCTAATATTTTATCGTGATTGATGATAAATTTCTGAATCACTAATTGCATAAGCAAGGTGATCACGTTTGAAACAGTATAATACCAAGTTAAAGCCGAAGGAAGACCATTAAAAATGAACAACAACATGAATGGAAAAATATACGGCATGTACTTTAACGCTGGATTATCCTGTGTTGGAGTCATAGCCATATTATAAACAGACATAATCAAACTTGTAATTACAGCGGTAAGTGTAAATAAACTTAAATGGTTACCGAATCCCATTGGAACTGTAAAAGGTAAAGTATATATAGAATCATAGCTAGATAAATCGTGACTCCATAAGAAAGATTGACCTCTTAAAGAAATGTTTGAATTAAAGAAGCTATATAATGCAAAGAAAATTGGAATTTGTAATAAAGCTGGAATACAACCCCCTAATGGGTTTACACCTGCTTCTCTAAAGAGTTTCATCTGCTCCATCGCAAAGCCTTGTTGATCGTCGCCTAATTTTTTCTTAATCTCATCTAATTCAGGTTTCAAAACTTTCATTTTGGCACTGCTCAAATAACTAGAATAAGTAAGTGGAGAGGTAACCACTCTAATAAATATGGTTAAAAAGAAAATTACCCATCCGAAATTATTTACAAAGCCTGCAATAAAATCAAAAACAGGCATTAATATATATTTGTTAATTGGACGAACAAATGAATATAAGTCTCTACCTAAATTCACAATTTTTTCCATTTCTGGCGCCTGTGATTTTAAAATGCTAAAATCGTTCGGTCCATAATATAAAGACATAGCCACTGTCGCGTTTGCACCAGCAACTTTTGTTTGTAATTGAGATTGAAGCGCAGCTAATCCATGCGTACTATCAATTTTGCGTTGCCAGTTAAGATTTCCAGAAGCAAAGCCATCTTTTGAAATTAAAGTGGTTGCAAAAAATTGCTGCACCAATCCCACCCATTGAATAGGTTTTTCAAATGCTTTTGTGGTTTTACTTGAAATATAATCAAACCCACCCCCTTCAGAAAAACAGATATTGGACATTTGACGTTCATACGTAGAAGTACTTTCTTGTTGATAGGAATGTACATCCCAAATTACATTCAATTGCTGATTGGTTAATAACTGATCGGCACCTTCTAATTGAATATTCCAATCAATATTGTATTTATTTGCTTCTAATGTAAACTGATGACGAATAGTTTTTCCAGCAGGTGTAGTATAAGCATACTCAATTTTTTGCGCACCTTTCTCACCAGCAGTGATAGTCTTTGTTGGAAATAAAATATGATTTACTTGAAGTACTTTATTATCTCCAATATTAATAGGGTAATTTAAAGAACTGCTATCTCCAAGTTTAACTAATTCCTTTTTATAATTGGTATATTTTTTAAGTGTTACTTCAGCTACTTGTCCTCCTTTATTACTAAACTTTACTTTCACCACTTCATTCTCTAAATAAGTGAACTCTTCTTTTACAGTATCTATATTATTTGCAATGGCACCAGCAGTTGAATCTAATTTTACAGGATTTTGAAGCGCTGCTGCTTTTTCAGCAGTTGCTTTTACCATCGCCACAGAATCATCGAAATGCTTCTTATAAGTTGCTAAATCGGTTTGTTGTTTGTTGGTGTACCAGAAGTACATAAAAAACAAACCGGCCAATAATACAAACCCAATGACTGTATTTTTATCAGTATTCATACTCAATATTTAATCGTAATTAACGAGGGGCAAAGGTATCGTTTTTTTACAAATTTCGGCTGTATTTACCCCCTACCTGGTAAAGGGCATTGGAAATTTGCCCTAAACTGCAATATTTCACCGCTTCCATTAATACATTGAAAATATTGTCATTTTGCAAGGCTGCTTTTTGGAGCTTTTTTAAATAGGGGTCGCTCACAGATTGGTTCCTTTTTTGGAAGCTATTTACGTTCTTAATTTGCAGATTTTGTTCTATGGCTGATGACCTAAAGATGGCTTGTTGATCGGCATTATTTTTTTGCGTTTGATGCACAAAAGTATTTACCCCAATGATAGGAATTTCACCTGCATGCTTTTTAGTTTCGTATTGCATACTTTCTTCCTGAATTTTGGTACGTTGATACATTCTTTCCATCGCACCTAATACCCCTCCTCTATTATTAATTCTTTCAAATTCTCGCATAACTGCCTCTTCTACTAAATCGGTTAATTCGGTAATTAAAAAACTTCCTTGTTGAAAATTTTCCACCTTGGTGGTACCCAATTCTTTATTAATAATTAATTGAATAGCCAACGCACGCCTAACACTTTCTTCGGTGGGTGTAGTAATGGCTTCATCGTAAGCATTGGTATGTAAACTATTACATTGATCATAAATTGCGTATAAAGCTTGCAGCGTAGTTCTAATGTCATTAAAATCTATTTCTTGTGCATGCAAACTTCTTCCACTGGTTTGAATATGATATTTTAATTTTTGTGATCGTTCATTGGCATGATATTTATGCTTCATAGTGTTGGCCCAAATTCTTCTAGCCACCCTTCCAATTACAGCATATTCAGGATCCATACCATTGCTAAAGAAAAAACTTAGGTTGGGAATAAAATCATCAATCGCAATACCTCGATTCATAAAATATTCAACATAGGTAAAGCCATTGGCTAAAGTAAAAGCAAGTTGTGTAATAGGATTCGCTCCTGCTTCCGCTATATGATACCCAGATATAGAAACACTATAAAAGTGTTTGATTTTATTAGCAGCAAAATAAGCTTGTACATCTCCCATCATCCTTAACGCAAAATCGGTGGAAAAAATACAAGTATTTTGTGCTTGATCTTCTTTTAATATATCGGCCTGCAATGTGCCTCTTATAGTAGAAAGCACTTCCTTTTTTATGCTTTCGTAAATAGCAGGTGCCAACACTTGGTCGCCAGAGACCCCCAATAATTTTAAGCCCAACCCATTATGCCAGTCATTAAAAGGTAATGATTTGTTTACATTGGAATAGACAGGTAGCGCACCCCCTTTAAAGAGTAATTTTATTTTTTTATTAACTGTAGGCCATAATTTGTTCGCAGTAATATATTTTTCACAGGCTTGGTCAATAGCTGTATTAAAAAATTGTGCCATGAGAATGGGTGCAGGTCCATTAATGGTCATACTCACCGAAGTACTGGCATTATTTAAATCAATACCACTGTATAATTTTTTGGTATCGTCAATGCTGGCCACGTTTACACCTGCATTACCAATTTTCCCAAAAACATCTAGCCTTTTCTCAGGGTCGTGGCCATATAATGTGACACTATCAAAAGCGGTAGAAAGTCGAATTGAATTTTGCCCCTTACTTAAAAAATGAAACCTACTATTGGTTCTTTCTGGGCAACCCTCTCCAGCAAACATTCTGGTAGGATCTTCGTTGTTTTGTTTTAACTTAAAAACACCCGCAGTAAAAGGAAAATATCCAGGTAAATTTTCTTTCAAATGCCATTCGGCAATATCTCCCCAATCTTTATATTTGGGCAATTGAACTTTTTGTATAACAGTACCAGATTGTGTTTCAAAATGAATGGACTGTTTTACTTTTTTTCCTTTATGCTCTATTTCTAAAAAAGATTTTTTATAGGCATCACTCTTTTCGGGCCATTCCAATACCAACTGCTTTACATCTTTATCAATACTTTGCTCAATAGTCTGGTTGGCTTTGATTAATTTTTTATCTTCCTTAAAAGCGGGTTCTTTTAAAACTTCTTGAAAACAATACCATTTAGAAATTTTTGTTTTCTGCGTTTCTATCCATTGATTATTCTTTTGAATAACGGATACAATCTCACCTAAATAATTATTTCTTTTATTAGGAATCGTAGGTGCCGTTACTTCATTCTCATCATATCTTGGCTCCCATGGGAGTATATTCCACTTAATTTTATGTGTTGTAAAAACAACAGCTGCCAAGCAATTATACATTGCTTGCATGCCTGGGTCATTGAAATGAGAAGCTATGGTGCCAAAAATAGGCATGGTAGTTGTTTCATCAGACCAGAGATGGTGAGACCGACGATATTGTTTACGCACATCTTTCACTGCATCTAATCCACCGGCTCTATCAAATTTATTGATGGCAATAATTTTAGCATAATCAATCATGTTGATTTTCTCCAATTGCGTTGGCGCTCCAAATTCAGGGGTCATTACATATACGGGGATACTCACAAAATCTACAATCGTAGCATCATTTTGCCCAACACCTGCCGTCTCTATAATAATACTATCATATCCAGCAGCGATACAAAGTTCTATGACCGCATCCATAGAACCTGCAATAGAATTTTTATCAGACCTGGTCGCCAAGGATCGCATAAATACATTAGGATGATCAATTGCATTCATACGAATACGATCTCCTAATAAAGCCCCGCCCGTTTTTCGTTTACTTGGATCTACAGAAATGATAGCAATGGTTTTAGTCGGGTTCGCCAATAAGAAATATTGTACCAATCTATCGCAAACCGTTGACTTTCCTGCACCACCCGTTCCAGTAAGTCCAATGACGGGAATATTTTTATTCGTTTTTTTGGTTACCTTTTTTATAGGACCATTTTGTAATAACGTAATTGCTCTACTTATATAGCGAGGATCAATTTTTTTGGCAATCGTTAATTTTGGTAATTTATTTTTGGAAAAACTTTTTAATTCAAAAGAGCAATATTTAATAACATCATTAATCATTCCTTCAATACCTAATTGCAACCCGTCTTCTGGTAAATATATTTTTGAGATTCCAATTTTTTCAAGCAAAGCTGCTTCTTTAGGTAAAATAGTGCCACCACCACCGCCCACAATTTTTACATGTCGATAGCCTGCATCATTTAATAATTTTCTAACGTAGGTGAAAAATTCTACATGGCCCCCCTGATAAGATGTTATAGCAATACCTTGTACATCTTCTTCTATAGCTGCGGCAACAATTTCAAGTGCAGAACGATTGTGTCCGAAATGAATAATTTCAACACCTTTTTCTTGCAACACACGACGCATAATATTAATAGAAGCATCATGTCCATCAAACAAACTGGTGGAAGTAAGAATTCGTATATTATTCATGCTATAAAGCTAACAAATGTTAGCAACATTGCAAACTAAAAAAGCCAGTTTCTAACTACGCTTTTTTAGCAGCCTGCGCTTTGGCAGCAGCAATAAAATGTACAAATAAAGGAGCAGGGTATTCTACCGTACTCTTTAATTCAGGATGATATTGAACACCTATAAAGAAAGGATGTTTAGGCAATTCAACAATTTCTACAAGACCTAAATCCGAATTAATACCACTTGTCACCATTCCATTTTCTTGGAATAATTTCAAGAAGGTATTATTAAATTCATAACGATGTCTATGTCTTTCGTTAATATCGGTCGTTCCATAAATTTTATAAGCAAGTGTGTCTTTCGAAATCGTACAAGGATAAGAACCTAAACGCATGGTACCCCCTTTCATGGTAATTCTCTTTTGATCTTCCATCATGTCAATGACTGGATGTTCTGTATTAGGATCCATTTCAACAGAATGTGCGCCTTTAAGGTGTAATATATTACGTGCAAATTCAATCACCGCCATTTGCATTCCTAAACAAATACCAAAGAATGGTAAATTGTTTTCTCTTGCATATTTAACGGCTATAATTTTTCCTTCTATACCTCTATTTCCAAAACCAGGTGCTACTAGCAAACCATGCAAGCCTGTTAATTGTTCATTTACATTTTCAGCAGTTATATTTTCACTATGCACATTCACCACATTCACTTTTACTTCATTCATAGCACCTGCATGAATAAAGCTTTCTAAAATTGATTTATAGGCATCTTGTAATTCAATATACTTTCCAATTAATCCAATATTTACAGTTGCCTTTGGATGCTTTAACTTATCTAAAAAAACATTCCATTTTGTTAAATCGGGTTCTTTAAAATTTTGGATATTTAATTTCTTCAACACAATTAAATCCAATTTCTCTTTTAACATTAACAAAGGTACTTCGTAGATAGTACTTGCATCTAAAGATTCAATGACATTACCTGCTTTTACATTACAGAATAAGGCAATTTTTCTTTTAATATCATCATTTAAAGGATGTTCTGTTCTACAAACTATGACATCCGGATGCACACCTGTTTCGCTTAACATTCTTACACTATGTTGTGTAGGTTTTGTTTTTAATTCTTTAGCAGCATTTAAATAAGGTATCAATGTTAAGTGCACCACCATCACATCTTCTTCTGGTAATTCCCATTGAATTTGTCGAACGGTTTCAATGAATGGGGTACTTTCAATATCACCCACTGTTCCTCCTATCTCTGTAATAACAATATCAAACTTTCCATCCTGTCCTAACAATAACATGCGACGCTTAATTTCGTCGGTGATATGTGGAACTACTTGTACCGTTTTACCTAAAAATTCTCCTGCTCTTTCTTTATTAATAACAGTTTGATAAATACGTCCTGTTGTTACATTATTGGCTTGCGAAGTGGGTGTACTTAAAAAACGCTCATAATGTCCTAAATCTAAATCGGTTTCCGCACCATCTTCAGTCACATAACACTCTCCATGTTCATAAGGATTCAACGTTCCTGGGTCCACATTAATATAGGGATCAAATTTTTGTATAGTTGCAGTAAGCCCTCTCGCTTGCAATAATTTTGCCAATGAAGCAGCAATAATGCCCTTCCCCAAACTACTCGTTACACCACCTGTTACAAATATATACTTTGCCATACTATATTACTTCTTATTTGAAAATAGTATACACCCAATAGGAATATGCTATTGTGTATAAACCAGTTTCAAAATGGTTTTTTTACTTTTTAGGACCTATCTTTATTTGGAAAAATTCTTAGAGGTCATACAAACCTACGCCAAAAAAGGGGGGCTACAAAATGATAGCCCTCAGTCAACAAAAAATGTTTATAAGTGTTATATAAAAGTGAACATCTTCAAATAAATTAAATAAAAATCAATGCAAAAAGCCACTTATGCCCTTTTAACCGTCATTTTGACCGTCAGTTTAATTAGCTGGAACTGGAGCAAATCTCAGCATCCCACAGTTGATAAAGCAGCTGTAATTGAGTGTCTAAATATGGAAACCCAACAAGCCTATCAAAAAGAGGCAGGTACCCCTGCTTTTGCGGCCATGCACCCCATTCCTTTAGCAGTGAATCCGGAAAATTTATTAGGTAAAATGATGTCATTTGATGGCGCCGATGGAAAACAAGCCAATGCTTATTTTATACCAGCAAAAAAGAAAACAAATAAATATTTATTGGTGATTCAAGAATGGTGGGGATTGAATGATAATGTTAAAATGGAATCCGATAAATATTATACTGATTTAGGGGACGTAAATGTAATTGCAGTAGATATGTATGATGGTAAAGTAGCTGCTACTCCAGATAGTGCAATGAAGTTAATGCGCGGCGCTGATATGGGAAGAATGACTGCTATTATTCAAGGTGCTATTAAATATGCTGGAAGTAAAGCATCTATTTATAGTGTGGGCTGGTGTTTTGGAGGTATGTGGAGTTTACAAACAGCCATTCTTGCTGGACCACAAGCAAAAGGATCTGTGATGTATTATGGTAGACCAGAAACAAATATGGATAAAATAAAATCTATTCAATGTGATATCATTGGATTTTTTGGCAACTTAGATCAAAGTCCTTCTCCTGCAATGGTAAATGATTTTGAAAAAAACATGAAAGAAGCTGGTAAGAATTTATCAGTTAATAGATATGAAGCAGGTCATGGTTTTGCGAATCCAAGTAATCCTAGTTTTAATGCTGCTGCTAAAGAAGATGCATATACAAAAGCAATTGCGTTTTTAAAAGCACATTAATTAAATAAGTAATTCAAACAAAATAGCTTTTCAACGCCTCCCTGGCTAAAACCCAAAGTGGGCTTTGAAAAGCTATTTAGTTTGATTACATATCCTTTTTTATTTTTTGAAAGCTTGTTGTGAGTCCGCGAATTAAGGAAGAACTAAATCCTTGATGTTCCATTTCATTTAAACCAGCAATGGTGCATCCCATTGGAGTGGTTACTTTATCAATTTCTTGTTCTGGATGCGTGTTTTTAGTAAGCAATAAATCAGCGGCTCCTTTTACCGTTTGAGCAGCAATTAAAGAAGCTTGTGCTGCACTAAAGCCTATTTCAATTCCACCTTGTATATTGGCTCTGATATATCTTAATGCATAAGCTGTTCCGCAAGCACCTAATACAGTTGCTGCATCCATTAATTTTTCATCTATCACAATACTCTTTCCCAATTGATTAAATAAATTGGTCACATAAGCTACCTGTTTACTCGCTACTGTATTGGCGCAAATACAAGTCATGCTTTGCTGAATAGCAATGGCTGTATTTGGCATGGCTCTAAACATAGCAAAATTAACATCCAACATTTCTTCAAGGTCTTTAATCCACACACCGGTCGCCACACTAATAATAGTATGCTGAGTAGGACTTAAAGAAGATTTGATATCTGCTATTATATCTTTTATTTGAAATGGTTTTACTGCTAGGATAACATAATTAGCCTCTTTCACTGCAGCAACATTATCTGCAGTAACTGCCACTCCTTTATCCGCTAAGTGTTGAATAGTTTGAATATTTCTTTTAGTAATGGTTATTTGATTGGCTTTTATGAAACCACTTGCCATTAATCCTTCTGCAATAGAAGCACCTAAGTTTCCGCCGCCAATGATGGCTATTTTATTTGTTGACATTTGATAGAATTTTAAATTTTATAAATATTATTTGAATTAACCACTATTTCTCGACTCGCTCTAAGCAATGCTCGAAAGGTCGTCTCAAAATAGATTAATTCAAATGAAGATTTTTAACTGCCCAGATGAACTATTAGAATATATCTAAGAATGGAAAAATTAATAACCCTCCCCGGGAAGTAAATAATTTTTTACATAGTCAGTAACGCCTTCTTCAAGCGTTGAGAATGGCTTATCATATCCAGCATTACGAAGCTTATTCATATTAGCTTCGGTAAAATATTGATACTTATCTCTAATATCTAAGGGCATATCAATGAATTCAATAGTAGGTTTTAAATCTTGTGCCATAAAAGTATTGGCAGCTAAATCATAAAAGCTACGTGCTTTTCCAGTTCCTAAGTTATATAAACCATTTTTTTCTTTACTCCATTGTTTTGCAAACATCACATGCATCATCCATCCAATTACTTTTACCACATCTTTCACATAAATAAAATCGCGTAATTGTTCTCCATCTTTAAAATCGGGGCGATGACTTTTAAATAATTTTACCAATCCTGTTTCTTTAATTTGATGAAAGGCATGAAATATGACGCTTGCCATTCTTCCTTTATGCCCTTCATTAGGTCCATATACATTAAAGAATTTCAAACCTGTCCACAAAGGTGGTTGAGGGTTTTGCGCAATAGCCCATTTATCAAATTCATTTTTACTAACTCCATAAGGGTTCAAAGGAACCAATTGGCTCAATATATCATGACTATCTTCGTATCCATGTTCACCACTGCCATAAGTAGCAGCGGAAGAAGCATAAATTAAAGGGATTTGTTTATGGGTTGCATAATTCCAAATAGCTTTAGAATATTCAACATTCAATTCTTCGTGAATAGCATAATTGAATTCGGTGGTATCGGTTCTAGCCCCTAAATGTATAATAATGTCAATCTCATAATCATCATTCACTAACTGATCTAAAAATGCTTGACGCTCTATCACTTTTGTAAATTCTTTTCGCTCCCAATTATTTCTTTTTGCTTCAACGCCAAAATCATCCACCAATAATAAATTCGTAAAGCCGTTTTCATTTAAATATTGTACCATAACAGAACCAATAAAACCTGCGGTTCCCGTTACGACTATGGTGGGTTGCTTTGACATGATCAGTTAAGCTAATTTATTTTCAATAGCAGTGTCATAACTATTTTTCCAGTTGGCAATGGTACCCCAACTTTCTCCATCCACTTGTATATTGCCCTCATTTACTTTTCCAATTAGCGTACATTCAACGCCTAATTTTTTGGCTGCTGCTTCTACTTTAGCTAATTGAGCATCACTACAAGATACCACTACTCTACTTTGCGCCTCGCCCATCCAATAGGCATCTTTTCTTAATGATGTTGCATTAGAACTAACTTCAAAACCTTTATGATTGAAAAAAGCCGATTCTAACAAAGTAATAATTAAACCACCTTCACTAATATCATGTGCGCTTTCAATGAGACGCTCTTTAATTAAAGAAGCAACTAATTGTTGTAAAGTAAACTCTTCTTCTAAATCAAAATGCGGAGCTGGAGAAAATGCAACACCTTTTAATTTATTTAAATATTCAGAAGAACCAATGTCATTTCTTTGTGTGCCTAATAAAACAATCGTATCGCCGTTGTTTTTAAAATCTAAAGTCATTCTATTTTTCATATCCTCTACAATACCAACCATTCCAATAGTAGGTGTAGGGAAAACTGGACCATCCGGATTTTGATTATAAAAACTCACATTACCTCCAGTAACAGGTGTATTAAACTTGCGACAAGCAGCTCCCATACCCTCTACCGATTTTACAAATTGATAGTATACTTCTGGATCATATGGGTTACCAAAATTTAAACAATTGGTAACACCAATAGGCTCTCCACCACTACAAACAATATTTCTTGCTGCTTCAGCGACCGCAATCATCGCGCCTTGATATGGATTAGCAAATACATATTTACTATTGCAATCCACCGTCATAGCCAATGCTTTTCCGGTTCCTTTTGCATTTACGATAGATGCATCACTTGGTGCATTGGTAGAAGTATTCGCAGCACCCACCATGCTATCATATTGAGTATATATCCAACGCTTAGAAGCAATATTTGGTATTTGTACTAATTGTTTTACGCTCTCTTGCAGGTTCGTAGTATCTGCAACTGAATGGATATCAAAAGCATTCACTTTAGATAAATAAGCAGGCGCTGAGTATTCACGCGTATATTGAGGAGCGCCACCCCCTAAAACTAATTCGTATGCAGGAAGTGATGCTTCTAATGTTCCATGCATATAAAAATTCAACAAACCATCATCTGTTACTTCACCAATATTACTGCAAGACAAATCCCATTTTTCAAATACTGCAAGTACTTGCGCTTCTTTTCCTTTCTCCACTACCATCAACATACGCTCTTGACTTTCACTTAATAATAATTCCCAAGCCTTCATATTTTGTTGACGTGTAGGCACTTTATCTAAATCGATACGCATTCCCACTTCTCCTTTAGCACTCATTTCTGCGGTAGAACAAATAATTCCTGCAGCACCCATATCCTGCATACCCACTACACCACCTGTTTCAATAACTTCTAAACAAGCTTCTAATAATTTCTTCTCTTGAAATGGATCACCCACTTGAACTGCCGGTAATTCTTCCACACTATCTGCCGTAATTTCTGCAGATGCAAAACTTGCACCACCAATGCCATCTTTACCCGTTGCACTTCCTACAAAGAAAACAGGGTTCCCTTTTCCTAAAGCAATGGCACTAACTGTTTTACCAGCTTTTACAATACCCACGCTCATCGCATTCACTAATGGATTGGTATGATAACATTCCTCAAAATATAATTCACCACCTACAGTAGGCACTCCAAAACAATTTCCATAATGCCCAATACCGTGTACCACCCCTGCTAATAAGCGTTGTGTTTTTTTATCTTCTAATTTTCCAAAACGCAAACTATTTAAAGAAGCAATTGGACGTGCACCCATTGTAAAAATATCTCTTTGTATACCACCTACTCCCGTGGCTGCCCCTTGAAATGGTTCCAACGCACTTGGATGATTGTGTGATTCAATTTTAAACACCACCCCATAGTCATTTCCGATATCCATTAAACCCGCATTTTCTTCACCCGCGGCAACAAGCATTCGTCCTCCATCACGTGGTAAAGTTTTTAACCACTTAATAGAATTTTTATAACTACAATGTTCACTCCACATGCCACTAAACGCGCATAGTTCTGTAAAATTGGGAGTGCGTCCTAATTTCTGTTGAATACTTTCAAATTCTTCAGGCGTTAATCTAAGTTGCTGGGCTGTTTTGACGGTAATTTCCATGAGTGATAACTTATTCTTTTAAGATGACGCGAAGGTACAAAAGTGATAATTAAGGATGCGGTTCATTTACCAACATAGCACTCTATAAAATGTGTATGATTATTATACATCCATATTCAACTTTATTTTAAAAGAGTCTTTATTGAAAATCAATGAATTGAATAATAAATTTATATTATATAATATTTTAATGTTAATATTTTATGTAAAAAATGGATTAAAATAGAAATAATTTTTTAATAATTATCTAATACTTTATTATTTTCGCCAAAAAAATAGGATTTTAATCCTTTTTCATCATATATTTTATTTTATTAATATTTTAAATACCCACCCTATGGCAGTTTCAAAATTAGAGTACATCTGGCTAGATGGTTACAAACCAACACAATCCTTAAGAAGTAAAACAAAAATTGAAAAAGACTTCAGTGGCAAATTAGCCGATTGTGATATGTGGTGTTTTGATGGATCATCTACAGAACAAGCTCCAGGAGGTTCTAGCGATTGTTTATTAAAACCTGTTTTTATTTGTAAAGATCCAGGTCGTAAGAACGCCTATTTAGTAATGTGTGAAGTTTTAAGTTCTGATGGAAAAGCTCACCCTACAAATGGAAGAGCTACCATCGAAGATGATGATAATGATTTTTGGTTTGGATTTGAGCAAGAATATTTTTTATGGAATCCTGCTACTGATAAACCATTAGGTTTCCCAGAAGGAGGATATCCAGGACCACAAGGACCTTATTATTGTTCAGTGGGTGCAAGTAATGCATATGGAAGAAATATTGTAGAAGAACACCTAGACGCTTGTATTGACGCGGGTTTGAACATTGAAGGAATTAATGCAGAAGTAGCAGCAGGTCAATGGGAATTTCAAATATTTTCAAAAGGTGCTAAAGAGGCAGGTGATCAAATTTGGATAGCACGTTATTTATTAGAAAGAATTGGCGAGACATATGGCGTATCTATAAATTGGCATTGTAAACCATTAGGAACATTAGATTGGAACGGTTCTGGTATGCATGCAAACTTCTCCAACACCACTTTAAGAACTTGTGGCAAAAAAGAAACTTATGATATTATTTGTGAAGCATTTCGTCCAGTTGTAAAAGAACATATTGAAGTATACGGAGCCGATAATCATTTAAGATTAACTGGAAAACATGAAACAGCCAGTATACATGATTTCTCTTTCGGAGTTTCTGACAGAGGAGCAAGTATTCGTATTCCCATTGGCGCAGTGGAGAAAGGTTGGAAAGGCTGGTTAGAAGATCGTCGACCTAATTCAGCAGCAGACCCTTATAAAGTTGCTGCCAGAATTATCAAGACTGTAAAAACTGCAAAAGTTTAGTTTTTAGTAATATTTTGACAGGTTTAAAGCTAAATCCCCCTTCCTAATCTCAGGATGGGGGATTTTTTGTTGATTACTCCTACTAAAATGCCCATACCTTTGGTTTATTCTCAAATATAAAATTTACCCATATGTCTTTAAGATTTGACGCAGTTAATCACGTGAGCCATGATCGCTCCAATAATCCAGAAGTGCATTCACAAAAAATTACAGCCATTTTTGGTGAAAGTGTTTTTAATGTAAAAACAGCTAGAGAATTTTTAAGTGATGAAGCTTATAAAAGTTTAGTCAATAGTATTAAAGGTGCTAAAAAAATTGATCGTGCAGTGGCAGGACAAATCGCTACTGGTATTCGTGCCTGGGCAGAGACAAAAGGAGTTACTCACTTTACACACTGGTTTCAACCTTTAACTGGAACGACTGCAGAAAAACATGATTCATTTTTTACTTTAAAATCTGACGGCACTGCTATTGAAGAATTTGATGGCGCTGCTTTAATTCAACAAGAGCCAGATGCCTCTTCCTTTCCTAGTGGTGGATTAAGAGCAACATTCGAAGCAAGAGGTTATACTGCTTGGGATCCTTCTTCTCCTCCCTTTATTATTGAAATTGGAAAAGGTAAAACTCTTTGTGTTCCAACTATTTTCGTATCCTATACAGGTGAATCATTAGATTATAAAGCACCTTTAATGAAAGCAACTGAAGCTTTAAATAAAGCTGCTGTAACAGTTTGTAATTTCTTTGATAAAAATGTAAATAAAGTAACCCCTACATTAGGTTGGGAACAAGAATATTTTGTCATTGATGAAGCATTGGTAAATGCAAGACCCGATTTAGTACAATGCGGAAGAACCGTATTTGGTGCTGCTCCAGCTAAAGGACAACAATTAGAAGATCATTATTTCGGATCTATTCCTGAAAGAGTGTATGCATTTATGCGTGATTATGAAAATGAATCATACAAATTAGGGATTCCTTTAAGAACAAGACATAATGAAGTGGCCCCTGCTCAATTTGAGTGCGCCCCTATTTTTGAAGAAGTTAATATAGCTGTGGACCATAATATTTTATTAATGGACGTAATGAGTCGTGTTGCAAAAAGACATCATTTAGTGGTATTACTTCACGAAAAACCTTTTGCAGGAATCAACGGAAGCGGCAAGCACAATAACTGGAGTTTAGCAACCGACACAGGTGTGAATTTATTAGCACCGGGTAAAACACCAAAGACCAACTTAATGTTCTTAACCTTTTTCGTAAATACAATTAAAGCAGTACATGATTATGCAGATATATTAAGAGCCTCTATCGCTTCTGCTTCAAATGATTTTAGATTAGGAGCTAATGAAGCACCTCCAGCTATTATTTCTGTTTTCGTAGGTGAATATTTAACGAAAGTATTGAATGATGTGGAAAGCCGCGTGGGCACTAAGTTTGACGAGCAAGATGAAGCTATTTTAAAATTAGATTTACACCGCAGTATTCCAGAATTGTTATTAGACAATACCGATCGTAACCGTACTTCTCCCTTTGCATTCACAGGAAATAAATTTGAATTCCGTGCGGTTGGTTCTACTGCTAACTGTGGTCATCCTATGACCATCTTAAATACCATTGTAGCAGATACTTTGAATAAGTTTGCTGCAGAAGTAGAAGCATTAATGGAGAAAGGAGATAAGAAAGAAATTGCTATAATGCAAGTAATTCAAAAATACATCGTATCAAGTAAAAAGATTTTATTTGAAGGAGATGGCTATAGCGAAGAGTGGCATAAAGAAGCAGAGAAAAGAGGCTTGCCTAATTTAAAAACTACACCTATTGCATTGGATGCAATGGTAACTGAAAAGGCAAAGAAATTATTTCAAGAAAATAATATTTATTCACACAGTGAATTAGAAGCACGATACGAAATTGAATTAGAGAAGTATATTAAAAAAGTTCAAATTGAAGCGCGTATCATGGGTGATTTAGCAACCAATCATATTATTCCTTCTGCGCTTAAATATCAAAATGAGTTATTGAAAAATGTAAGTTTACTTCGCGAAGCTGCTTTGCCTGAAAAATTATACAAAGGTCAATTGGCTTTATTGAAAGACGTGAGCACGCATATTCAACAAGTGTATGACAATGTTGATGCTATGGTGGAAGAGCGTAAAGTAGCTAATAACATTGCTAACTCAAGAGATAAAGCCATTGCTTATGAAGCAAAAGTGAAAGCGCAATACTTTGACAAGATTCGTTACCACGTTGACAAATTAGAGCAATTGGTAGATGATGAATTATGGACCTTGCCTAAGTACAGAGAATTATTGTTTTTACGTTAATTTTTATTTTCAAATTCGTAATTCAAAATACTAATTTTTCGACTCGCTCTGCGCAATGCTCGAAAGCTCGCTCAAAATTGTATTTATGAATTAGAGAAATTATTTTAGCCCTTATATTTCATAAAGGGCGATGAAAAAGAAAAAGGTCCCGAATATTCGGGACCTTTTTAAAAATCATTAGAGAATTTTTTCCAGCCCTTATATTTCATAAAGGACGATGAAAAAGAAAAAGGTCCCGAATATTCGGGACCTTTTTAAAAATCATTAGAGAATTTTTTCCAGCCCTTATATTTCATAAAGGACGATGAAAAAGAAAAAGGTCCCGAATATTCGGGACCTTTTTAAAAATCATTAGAGAATTTTTTCCAGCCCTTATATTTCATAAAGGGCTGGAAAAAATTACTTCATCTTGAAAGTCTCTAAAAACTTCGTGGTAAAGTTTCCTTTTCTAAAATCTTCGTTCTGCATTAATTGTAAATGGAAAGGAATGGTAGTATGTACTCCTTCAATTACATATTCGCTTAAGGCACGGTACATGGTATTGATGGCTTCTTCACGTGTTTGCGCCACTGTAATTAATTTACCAATCATAGAATCATAATAAGGAGGAATTACATAGCCCGCATACACATGACTATCTACACGAACACCATGTCCGCCTGGTGTATGCAATACGGTAATTTTTCCTGGAGAAGGTCTAAAATCATTATAAGGATCTTCTGCATTAATTCTACATTCAATTGCGTGCAATTGTGGTTCGTAATTACGACCAGATATTTTTTCGCCTGCAGCAATTTTAATTTGCTCTTTTATTAAATCATAACTCACTACTTCTTCCGTCACGCAATGTTCTACTTGAATACGTGTGTTCATTTCCATGAAATAAAAATTACGATTCTTATCTACTAAAAATTCAACCGTACCAACACTTTCATAATTAATAGCGCTTGCTGCTTTAATAGCTGCCTCTCCCATTCTTTGACGCAATTCTGGCGTCATAAATGGAGAAGGAGATTCTTCCACTAACTTCTGATGTCTTCTTTGAATAGAACAATCACGCTCACTCAAATGACATACATTACCGTATTGATCTCCTGCTACTTGTATTTCTATATGACGAGGCTCTTCTACAAATTTCTCCATGTACAAGCCATCATTTTTAAAACTAGCACCTGCTTCCATTTTTGCAGTACTAAATGCTTTTTCAATTTCACCTTCATTCCATACCACGCGCATTCCTTTACCACCACCACCAGCAGTGGCTTTGATTATAACAGGATATCCAATTTCTTTGGCTAAAATTTTTGCTGCAGCTACATCTTCCAATAAACCTTCTCCACCTGGAACTACAGGAACACCTGCTTTAATCATGGTTTCTTTTGCAGTAATTTTATCACCCATGCTATTAATCATATCAGGTGTTGGCCCAATAAATTTAATGCCATGATCGGCACATATTTGTGCAAATTTTGAATTCTCTGCTAAAAAACCATAGCCAGGATGCACCGCATCGGCATTGGTAATTTCACAAGCCGCCATGATGTGTGGAATATTTAAATAGGACTCTTGCCCTTTAGGGCCGCCTATACAAACAGCTTCATCGGCAAATTTTACATGTAAACTATCTTTATCTGCAGTAGAATAAACGGCCACCGTTTTAATACCCATTTCTCTACAGGTTCTAATAATACGTAAAGCAATTTCGCCACGATTGGCTATCAAAATCTTTTTAAACATTTTTCTTAATTAAAATTTGAAAATGGGTGAGGTTTATTCTGGTTGCACCAAGAATAAAGGTTGGTCATATTCCACAGGACTTGCATCTTCCACTAAAATTTTAACGATGGTTCCTTTTATTTCACTTTCAATTTCATTGAAAAGTTTCATCGCCTCAATAATACAAACTACTTTACCTGGAGAAACCTCTGTTCCTTCCTCAGCCATTAATGGCTTATCTGGAGCAGCTCTACGATAAAAAGTACCTATCATAGGGCTTTTGATAGTTAATAAATTGTCTGCAACGGGTGCCGCTGTAACAGCTGGCGCACCAACAGCAGGGGCTGCTGCAACTGGAGCTGCTGCATAAGTAGGAGCTGGTACTGAGCTTACAGTGATTCGCTCTTCTTTTTGTTTGATAGTCACTTTTCCGTCTTTATCTTCGATACTGATCTCTCCGATATTACTCTTGTTTACTACCTTAATTAAATCGTGAATTTGTTTCAAGTCCATGTTTAGCAATTTTGGGTAAAATTGGGCTTTTTTTATTGATTTTAGCAAAAAAAAGGGCTTTTTTTATTAAAAATGGGCTTTTTTGGGCAAAAATGCCCCCGATGAATCGAAGGCATTTTTGGTTATTTTAGGCCTGTTTTACGGCTGAATTAAGTGAAAAAGAGTTAGAAATCTATACTAAAATAACGGGCGAAGAAATATCTACAAAAAAGCCCCCCGATAAATCGGGAGGCTTTTTAAAAATCATAAGAGAAATAATTTACAAGGCCTAATTTTCAATAGGCCTAAGTAAATTATTTAACACGCTCTACGTATTCACCATTTTTTGTATTAATCTTAATCTTCTCCCCTTCGTTCACAAATAAAGGCACCATTACAGTCGCTCCAGATTCAATAGTTGCTGCTTTCAAAGCACGTGTAGCTGTATCGCCTTTCACGCCATTCTCGCAATAAGTAATTAAAACGTCTATTTTTTCAGGAAGCTCCGCGCCAATAGGAAGGTCGGTTTCGGTATTCATAAACACAAATACCTCTGCACCATCAATTAGAAATTGAGGCGCATCGATCATTTCTTCTGCCATAGCAATTTGCTCAAAAGTCTCGTTATTCATTAAATTGTAGCCGCTATCGTCTTTATATAAATATTGGAAAGCCTTCTTCTCCACTCTTACCGGGTGTATGTTTTCACCACTATTCCAGGTTTTTTCTATAGATCTTTTGTTATCGACTCCTTTAAGTTTAGCCCATATTTTAGCAGCGGCACGTGCCGTTTTGTTTTCACCAAATTCCACTACAGAATATAAGCTCCCGTCTAATTTTAAAATCATCCCACGACTGATGTCTGAAGTTGTTGCCATAATTATTTTTTTTAATTTGTCTAAGAGAACCGCAAAAGTAGCACATGAAAGCCATTTATAAAAAAACCTTCAATTTTTGTTGTAAAATAAGTGCAAAAAAACCCCGATTAGCCTATTTTTGCGCCACAAATAACAAAATAGCCCAAATGTCAGTATTAGTAAATAAAAATTCAAAGATAATCGTACAAGGTTTTACCGGTACCGAAGGTACTTTTCATGCCACACAAATGATAGAATATGGCACCAATGTAGTGGGTGGCGTAACCCCAGGTAAAGGCGGGTCGGTACATTTAGAGAAACCTGTTTTTAACACAGTAGCGGATGCTGTTAAAAATACTGGCGCTGATGTGAGTATCATTTTTGTCCCTCCTGCCTTTGCTGCAGATGCAATTATGGAAGCTGCTGATGCCGGTATTGCTTTAGTAGTATGTATTACAGAAGGGATTCCAGTGCAAGACATGGTTAAAGTAAAAAACTTTTTACAAGGAAAGACAACTCGTTTAATAGGCCCTAACTGTCCGGGTGTAATCACAGCCGAAGAAGCAAAAGTGGGTATTATGCCTGGTTTTATTTTCAAAAAAGGAAAAATTGGTATTGTTTCAAAAAGCGGAACCTTAACTTATGAAGCAGCTGACCAAGCAGTAAAAGCAGGCTTAGGCGTTTCAACAGCTATTGGAATTGGTGGAGACCCCATCATTGGAACGACCACTAAAGAGGCAGTAGAACTTTTAATGAACGATCCAGCAACTGAAGGTATTATCATGATTGGAGAGATTGGAGGAAGTATGGAAGCCGATGCTGCTAATTGGATTAAGGATAATTTAAGAAAGCCAGTGGTTGGTTTTATAGCAGGCCAAACAGCGCCTCCAGGTCGTAGAATGGGTCATGCAGGTGCCATCATTGGTGGTGCTGATGATACAGCTGAAGCGAAAATGAAAATCATGGCAGCTTGTGGTATTCACGTAGTAGCTAGCCCTGCAGATATTGGTATTACAATGGCTGAAGCCTTAAAAAAGAAATAAGCCCTTTATCAAATACAAGAGAATCCCTTATCCTAAAAAAATAAGGGATTTTTTTATTGTAAATTCGTACTATGAAATATCCGATACTTTTATGGATGGCATTATTATTTTGCCAAATGGGTTGGGCACAAGACAAGGGAAAAATTCAAATTCATTGTGTGGCACCGGTTAAATTAAAAACTGGACAATCTGTTACATTAAAAGTACAGGTAAGTCATACTTTAAAAGAAGAAAAAACGGGAACACTTACTTTGTCCTTATTAAATCATGAAACACAAAAATCGGTAGATGGTTGGTTTATTAATATATTCCCTTTTCAATACTTCACTACCCTTTCCAATGAAAATTTTGAAGCCGAATTTCCTTTTACAGTTCCCAATGATTATAGCGGGAGTTTTGATCTAGAATTAGTCGCCCATGTGAAAAATATAAAAGACAGTATCCGTTTTACGGTAACCACCAATAAAGTAAAGCACTTTGCAAAAAAAAGTTAAATACTTAATAGTTGGCCAAGGACTAGTAGGCACTTGGTTGAGTTATTTTTTACAAGAAAGAAATATTTCCTACGCAATTGTAAATGATAGTAATAGTCCTTCAGCGACAAGTGTTGCAAGCGGTGTGATGAACCCTGTTACAGGCAGAAGAATCGTGCAAACTTGGTTAATTGAAGAAGTACTACCCTTTGCAGTAAGTTCTTATGAGGGATTTCAAGAAAAGACAAATTCGATTATCATTCAAAAAGCACCAGTTATTTTAATTCATCCTTCTCAGCAGATGAAAGATAGTTTTGATTATCGATTAAACCATGATAATGTATTCTTAAGGAATAATAACGCATTAGCATGGCAGTCATTTTTTAATACACATTTTGGCACTGGCGAAATTGACAGTTGTTATTGGATTGATTTAGTACAATTTTTACAAGCTGGGAAACGAATTATAGCCGAAAATTATATTGAATCGAAATTCGAATACAAAGATTTACGATTTATTGAAAAGGGAATTGAATGGGAAAATATTATTGCAGAAAAAATAATTTTTTGTGATGGTGTAAATAGTATGCATCACCCTTATTTTAAATCACTTCCATTTACTCCTAATAAAGGTGAAGCACTTATAGTTGAAATAAAAGGGTTACCAGCCAAGCATATTTATAAAAATAATATTGCTATTGTACCATGGAAAGAAAACTTGTTTTGGGTAGGTTCCAATTTTGAATGGGACTTTACAAATACCGACCCCAGCACCGCTTTTAAACAAAAAATGATTGACAGTTTAGATAGCTTACTTAAAATACCCTACACTATAATTGATCATCTTGTAGGGGTACGACCTGCGAATGCTGAGCGCCGCCCATTTGTAGGCTTACATCCTTATTACCCACAAATAGGTATCTGTAATGGCATGGGTACCAAAGGATGTTCTTTGGCGCCCTATTTTACCCATCAATTAGTATCGCATTTAGAAGATAAGAGTCCAATACATGCCGAAGCAAATGTGCAAAGGTTCCCCCAGTTGAAGGTGTCCTAAAAAAAAGTGTTCAAAAATGAAAAAAAACAATATTTTTATTACTACAAATCAAAACCTTTTTTAGAACATGAACGAAGAAGAAAAAAAAATTTACAACATCCCCATCGCTTACCGCAAAATGGAAAATTTGCATATTGTTTTTTGGCTTTTTAAGGATATTGCCTGGTGTATGTTTTGGGAGCCGCTTGGCATTACAATGATTATTCCCACTTTAACTATTTCGTTTATTATTGCCTGGAGAACAAGACACATTATTTCTGAATTATGTCATAACCTAGCAATTAGTGTTTGGATTATGGCGAACTCTTTTTGGATGTGTAGTGAATTTTTTCATGTAGATAATAATATTGTAGCAGGTACGATTACTGTAAAGCATCTTGCGATGATTCCTTTTATTACAGGCGTTTTGATACTTGCTTATTATTATTTTATTTACAAGCCAAGACATAAAGAAGATCCTGCTACACTTTAGAAAGTAGTTTATTATTTTCAAGAAAAATAAGTACACTTATTTTTACAAATATTTTTTTAGTTGATTGGCTCTTAAAGCAGTAATAATGCCTAAGCTACTTACTGTTAAAAAAGCCCATCTTAATCCAATGGCTTGAGATAAAAATCCTATGATAGGTGGGCCAATTAAAAATCCAAAAAAGCCAACAGAAGAAACGGAAGCTAAAGCAACACTTACTTGACTCACTTCGGTAGTCCTTCCAACAGTTCCGTAAATGGTAGGGATAACAGACGAAACGCCAAAACCTACTAATAAAAATCCAACAGAACTTATAACTAAATGAGGGAATGCTGTTGCTATTAATAAGCCAAAAGTTACTACGAGCCCGCTTAAGATCAATTGCTTTCTTGCACCCCAATAATTAATTAAACTATCTGAGAACATTCTGCCAATGGTCATAGCTCCCATAAAACAGATATAGCCAGTAGTTCTCCACTCAGAAGAAACTTTCACAACATCTTGAAAATATACACCACTCCAATCAAACATCATCCCTTCACAAATCATATTGGTAAAAGCAATTAAACCAAACTGCCACATCAGTGGACTAGGTTTATTCCAAATTTTAGAAACATGATTTTTATTGGGCTCTCCTGGTAAAAGATAAGAATGTGCAAGAAATAAAAACAACCAGCCTACCATTGCCACAAAAATAAATTGTTGAATGGGCGATATTGAATGTGCCACAAAGAAGCCTCCTAATAATCCACCCGAAAAACCAGCCAAACTCCAAAACCCATGAAACCTTGAAGTAATACTTTTATCAAATAATTTAGATAAGGCTGCAGCTTGTGTATTAATGGATACATTGAACATGTTACCAGCAATACCAAATAAAAATAATCCAATAGCTAATAGTGTGGTAGTATGCGCAAACCCCAGCGCAACTAATGTTAAAGGATATACGATGGATGCAATTATAACAATTTTTTTACTCCCCTGCATTGCAGTTAAACTACCAGAAATGGGGATGCCTAAAAAAGAACCAATAGGCAGGAAAAATAAGATGGCCCCAAATGCCCCATCGCTTAAACCTAATTGCATTTTAATATCGGGGATACGGCTAGCCCAGCTAGCAAAACAAATACCTGTTAGAAAGAAAAAGCCAGATAAAACAACACGTCTAGCGGTAAGAGATATAGTACTGGCGTTCATGGCGCAAAGATGGGGTTTTTCTAGGAATTGGGCTATATTTGCTCATCAAACTTATATCAATAGATTTTTATGTACCGTACGCACCATTGTGGAGAGTTAAATATTCAATTTGTAAATAAAAATGTAACCTTGGCAGGATGGGTACAAACCATTCGCAAATTTGGTGCTATCACTTTTATTGACTTAAGAGATCGCTATGGTATTACACAACTTTTGATGGGAGAAGAGTTACAAGTCGAATTGGATAAAAATCCTTTAGGCAGAGAATTTGTTATTCAAGTGAAAGGAACCGTAATTGAACGTTCAAGCAAAAATGCAAATATAGCCACTGGCGAAATTGAAGTAAAAGTTACTGAATTTACCATTTTGAATGCTTCTTTGGTTCCTCCCTTTACCATTCAAGATGATACGGATGGCGGAGATGATATCAGAATGAAATATCGCTTCTTAGATTTAAGAAGAAATGCAGTAAAGAAAAATTTAGAGATAAGATATAATGTAAATCGTGCTACAAGAAACTATTTACATGAAAAAGGTTTCATGGATATTGAAACACCTTTTTTAATTAAGTCTACCCCTGAAGGGGCGCGTGATTTTGTGGTACCTAGTAGAATGAATGCAGGTGAATTTTATGCCTTACCACAATCTCCACAAACATTCAAACAATTATTAATGGTAAGTGGCTATGATAGATACTACCAAATAGTTAAATGTTTTAGAGATGAAGATTTAAGAGCCGATAGACAACCTGAGTTTACACAAATTGACTGTGAAATGAGCTTTGTGGAACAAGAGGATATTTTAAACATGTTTGAAGGCTTAATTAAGAGCATATTTAAAGACGTTAAGAATATTGATTACACAGAGACTGTTCAAAGAATGACTTGGGAAGATGCTATGTGGCAATATGGTAATGACAAACCAGATATTAGATTTGGAATGGAATTATGCAATATCAAAAAGCCAGCACACGTTTATGCGCAAAAACAAGATCAAGTAGCCCTAATAAGTGGTGCCGATTTTAAAGTTTTTGACGAAGCTGAAACCGTTATTGCAATTGCAGTTCCTGGTTGTAGCGAATACTCTAGAAAACAAACTGACGAGTTAACCGAGTGGGTGAAGCGTCCACAAATTGGTATGAAGGGAATGGTATTTATAAAATGCAATACCGATGGTACATTTAAAAGTAGCGTTGATAAGTTTTTCTCTGAAGATAAATTGAAAGCGATAGCAACTGCTGCAAATGCTAAGGCTGGTGATTTAATTTTAATATTAGCAGGTGCGGAAGAAAGAACTCGAAAAGCGGTAAGTGAATTAAGATTAGAATTAGGCAAACAATTAGGATTTAGGAAAGAGGATGAATTTAAATTATTATGGGTTTTAGATTTCCCATTATTCGAATACGATGAAGAAGGAAATCGCTGGGTAGCAAGACATCATCCGTTTACTTCACCTAAGCCCGATCATATTGACATTATGATTAACAATGCACCTGACATTAAAGATGCTGCTAAATATTTAGAACATCCTTATGCAGGTATTAAAGCCAATGCCTACGATATGGTTTTAAATGGTAATGAAATTGGTGGTGGTTCTATAAGAATATTTCAACGTGCTTTACAAGAAAAAATGTTTGCAGCACTTGGCATGAGTCCTGAGGAAGCACAACATAAATTTGGATTTTTATTAGGCGCATTCGAATATGGCGCTCCTCCACATGGTGGTATTGCTTTTGGATTTGATCGTCTTTGCGCCTTATTAGGTGGCAGTGAAAGTATTAGAGACTTTATAGCTTTCCCTAAAAACAATAGCGGTCGTGATGTTATGTTGGATGCGCCAAGCACCATCGATGATAAGCAATTTGAAGAATTACATATCAAATTGAACTTAAAATCATAGACTTACCTACATTAATTAAATTTAAAAAATCGCATGCCTAATAATTTAAAATTATATACGGTACTATCTTATATATTAATTCCCATTTCATTGTTTTTTGCCTTTTTGGATTTAGTGTTGCTAGCCTCTTCATTAGCCAATCCAAGTGCACTCATTATGGTGTTCATTATTGCTTGTTTAGTTATTTACACTTTTGCAAGTTTTAAATTTTTAAAATCGGGCATTGAAAAAGAAGTAGCACAAACAAATAAATTAAAAGATTGGATTAAAGTAAATGCGTATGTGAGCTTTTTCTTATGTAGTTTATTTTTTATCAATTCTATAAGTGTTTTAATATCTAGTAACGATGTGTTATTAAGATTTATTGATGAGTTTATTCAGCAACAACCAGGTATGCCTAAAGAAATAACCAATGCCTTAATATTGTCCATCTTAAAAGGAGTATCTGTCTTTTTATTGCTTACCAGTATCATTGGTCTTATTCATATTAGAACCACACTGCGCTTAGTAAAGCAGTATGGCTATTTATTTGAATAATTCGATATTCATCTAAGGTTGTTTTTATTACTTTACTAGTGATAGTAGGCTCCAATTAAATGTATACTTCTAATTTTGTATCTTTATAGAGATGAATCACTCCATTCCATTAGCTGAAAGATTAAGACCTCAATCCCTAAAGGATTTAGTGGGGCAAGAACACCTATCTAGTGAAGAAAGCGTATTACAAAAAGCCATCACAAAAGGCAAAGTGCCTTCCATGATTTTATGGGGGCCTCCAGGTGTAGGAAAAACTACATTAGCCAATATTATTGCCACCACTTTTAATAGCGCCTATTATCAATTAAGTGCTATTAGTAGTGGTGTGAAAGAATTAAGAGAAGTTATTGAAGAAGCAAAAACAAAAACGGGTGCTATTTTATTTATAGATGAAATTCATCGATTCAATAAGGGTCAACAGGATGCATTATTAGGCGCGGTAGAAAAAGGAATCATTACCTTAATTGGCGCGACCACTGAAAATCCAAGCTTTGAGGTAAATAGTGCCTTGCTAAGTAGGTGTCAAGTTTTTATTTTAAAAGCATTGGATGAAATAGCCTTATTAAAATTAATACATCAAGCCATTGAAAAAGATGAATTGTTTAGTGGCCAAAATATTGTTATAAAAGAAACTGAAACCTTGTTTCAATTATCGGGAGGAGATGGTAGAAAATTATTGAACTTATTAGAATTATCGGTAGAAGCCTTAATAGATATTGAAAAAAAAGGAGGCCCTCTCACACTCACCAACGATTGGGTAATGGAAGTGGCTCAAACCAATATTGCATTGTATGATAAAAATGGCGAACAACACTATGATATTGCTTCTGCATTTATTAAAAGTATGCGCGGCTCCGATCCTAATGCAGCTGTCTATTGGTTATCTAGAATGATTGCAGGCGGAGAAGATGTAAAGTTTATAGCACGAAGAATGCTCATATTTTCGAGTGAAGATATAGGCAATGCCAACCCTAATGCTTTTTTATTAGCCAATGCTTGCTTTGATGCAGTTACCAAAATTGGTTATCCCGAAAGCCGAATAATTTTATCACAATGTGTTATTTATTTAGCAAGTTCACCAAAAAGCAACGCGTCTTACGAAGCCATCGGTAAAGGACTAGCACTTGTAGATAAAACCGGCAATTTACCTGTGCCATTGCATCTTCGCAATGCCCCTACAAAATTAATGAAGGATTTATCTTACGGCAAGGATTATCAATATTCACATAAAGGAGAAAACAATTTTATTGAACAAGAGTATTTGCCTGACGCTATAAAAAATACAGCATTATACCAACCACAGAAAAATACACGAGAACAAGAAATAAGAAAATTCTTACAAGAACGTTGGAAAGAAAAGTATGGGTACTAGATTTTTTCAGGCACTGCTCGGCCAATGATTCCTTCTGCAACACCTCTATCGCCTCCTTCATGATACTCGGCATCTTCATTAACATCCCAAAGATCAAATAATTCTTTATTTGCAATTATATTTTTAGCAGCTAACATAGCTGTCATCATACTATGATCTTGATTATTATATTTATGCATACCATTTCTTCCCACTAAATATAATCCCGCATACCCCTTTAATGCTTCACGAATAATGTTTAAATGTGTTTTGTACTCATGGTCATAAACAGGATATGCTTTAGGTTGCCTTACAACATAACCATCAACCACTGCAGAAGGTTTTGTTAAACCAATTTGATCAATCTCTTTCGTGCCTAATGCTATTAAGTCCTCATTACTACTTGCCCATAAGCCATCTCCCTCAAAACAGAAATACTCTAAACCATAACAAGCCATTGTAGGATCTGGAACCATATAGGGACTCCATGATTTAAAATTCTGGATACGCCCCACTTTAACGTTTGGTTCATGTATGTATATCCAATTATCGCTAAAGGCATCTTGATCTTTACAAATAAGCACTACTGTTAAAAAGTCTCGATATTTTAATTGACTTGCAGCATGTAAAGCTTTTTCTGAAAATGATGGCAAAACCGAAGCAATAAGTTCCCGCATGGGTGCAGAAGAAATAACATAATCGAAACCACTCCATGTTTGATTATTACTGGTAAATACATTCCAGGAAGCACCCATTTTTTCAATTTTTGCAACCCCAGTATTCATTTCAATTTTAACACCCAACGCTTTACTTTTTACCACACACTCTTCCCACATCATGCCTGGTCCTAATTTTGGATAACGAAATGAATCAATCAATGTTTTTATTACTTCGCCTTTACTTTTCTTACCGCTTGGCTTAAAAAGTGCATTCCAAACAGCACTACTTAATGACAATCCTTTAATACGTTGCGCAGCCCAATCTGCAGATATTTCCTTACAAGGTATACCCCATACTTTTTCAGTATAGGTTTTAAAAAATATATTAAATAGCCTTTTTCCAAATTGATTGGTTACCCAATCCTCAAAATTCAATGGATTTTTTACTGGAAATAATTTTGCATTCAAATAACTCATTACACATAAAAAACTTTCTAAAATTCCTAATTTAAATAATGCTTCAAATGCAGCTAAAGGATAAGAGAAAAAGTTTTTGTTATAAAAAATTCTTGAACTACGAGGACGCTCTAATAAATCATTTGCTAAAATTTCTGTCCAAAAATCCTCTACTTCTTTTGATTTTGAAAAAAAGCGGTGTCCTCCAATATCGAAATGATACCCTTTATAAGTTTCCGTCCTGGATATTCCACCCACATATACAGGATCTTTTTCAAAAACAGTCACCTCCTGATTGGCTTTCCCTAATAAATAAGCGGCCGTTAAACCAGCAGGTCCTGCACCAATAATGGCCACTTTTTTTGACATAAGAAGGAAAAATTTTACCAAAAATGCAAAATAAACTTGGGATTGCCTACTACAATTGCAAAAGAGTTTGTTTTATTACTAAATTTGGGTCTATGCAAAGCAATTCAAGTATTAAATGGGTCACAAAAACATTTAAAGACCTTACAACAGACGAGCTATATGCCATGCTTCGTTTAAGAAGTGAAGTATTTGTAGTGGAACAAAATTGTGTTTTTTTAGATACAGATAATAATGATCAAAAAGCCTATCACACTTTAGGCTGGATGGGTGAAGATTTAGTAGCCACAACTAGGTTGTTTGAAAAAGATATCATGTATGAAGGTTACCAAAGCATTGGCCGTGTGGTAAGTTCTCCTGCCTATAGGGGCAAAGGAATAGGTAAAGAATTAATGCAATACTCCCTTCAAGAATGTGAAAGATTATTTGGAAAAGGCCCTATTAAAATTGGCGCTCAATTATATTTGAAGAAGTTTTATTCCGAACAAGGATTCGAACAAGCCGGCGATGTATACTTAGAAGACGATATCGATCATATACCCATGATCAGAAAATAGAAAGTGATTGTTAACTAAAACTTTTATTTAATACATAGCTTATCTTTTTGGCAACTATACCATTACACTTATTTCATTTCAAGGGCCAAAAATTTCGCAGTATGTGTTTTTGATTTTTTTATCATCTCTTCTGGAGTACCTGTAAATTGAATCAACCCCCCTCCACTTCCTCCTTCAGGACCTAAGTCGATAATGTGATCTGCTACTTTAATGACATCCATATTATGCTCAATCACCAAAACCGTATTCCCTCTATCAACCAATCTATTTAATACGCCTATTAATAATTGTATATCTTGAAAATGTAAACCAGTTGTAGGCTCATCTAAAATGTAAAAAGTTTTACCTGTATCTTTTTTGCCCAATTCAGTAGCTAGTTTTACGCGTTGTGCTTCTCCTCCACTTAAAGTAACAGCCGATTGTCCTAAAGTTATATATCCCAACCCCACTTCTAATAATACTTTTAATTTTCTATAGATAAAAGGTACCGCTTGAAAAAATTCACAAGCCTCTTCAACAGTCATGTTTAAAACATCGCTAATTGATTTTCCCTTATACCTAATTTCCAATGTTTCTCTATTATATCTTTTACCTCCACATTTTTCACAATGGACATATACATCGGGTAAAAAATTCATTTCTATCACCCGCATTCCACCCCCTTCACACACTTCGCAACGTCCACTTTTTACATTAAAAGAAAAACGACCTGCTTGATACCCTCTTATTTTAGCTTCAGGTACCGATGCAAATAAAGTTCTAATGTCAGTAAAGAATCCACAATAAGTGGCTGGATTACTTCTCGGCGTTCTACCAATCGGTGATTGATCAATTTCAATTACTTTATCAATTTGCTCTATGCCATCCACCTTCTGATAAGGCATGGGTTTTGTTTTACTATGATAGCAGAACTGAGATAAAATTGGATATAAAGTTTCATTTATTAAAGTAGACTTTCCGCTTCCACTCACTCCTGTAACTACCGTAAAAGTACCTAACGGGAATTCACAATTTACTTTTTGTAAAGTATTTCCAGTAGCGCCTTTGATACTAATCGATTTCCCATTACCCTTTCTTCTTTCCGTGGGTATTTCAATTTTTTTCTTGCCTGCTAAAAATAAAGCCGTGTCTGATTTTAATTTCAAAATTTCTTGTGGCGTTCCTTGAGCAACAATATGTCCACCATGAATACCCGCTTTAGGCCCAATATCCACTATATAATCGGCAGCCAACATAATATCTTTATCATGCTCTACTACTAAAACCGTATTGCCAATATCCCTTAATTGTTTTAATGCGGTAATTAATCGTTGATTGTCTCTTTGATGCAATCCAATAGAAGGCTCATCTAATATATACGTAATGCCTTGCAATTGAGATCCAATCTGTGTTGCCAAACGAATTCTTTGCGATTCTCCTCCACTTAAAGATTTAGAAGGTCTACTTAATGACAAATAAGACAAACCTACATTCATTAAAAAAGAAATACGATCATCAATTTCTTTTAAAATTCCTGCAGCTATTTGGGTATCTTTTTTATCTAATTGTGCAGGTATTTTTTTAAACCAGTCTTGTAATGCATCTAAATGCATGTCGTTTAAACTTGCTATATTTTTTTCATGCACTTTAAACCATAAACTTTCTTTTCGCAACCTTGCCCCTTCACAAACCGGGCAGGTATTTAATTCCATATAGCTTTCCACCCAGGACTTTAAATGATCGGTACTTTGTGAAGAAGTAAACCAGCGCTTCATCATGGGCACTATCCCTTCATAGCTTCCCGTATATTCATTAGGAATGTTTTCATCATTTAAATCCATCTCTAAAGTAGAAGAAATATTTTTATCGCCAAATAATATTAAATCCAACTGATCCTTGCTTAATTCGGAAATAGCTTTATCTAAATTTATTTTATGTTTTCTGGCGAATAATTTTATTTGATTAAATACACTTGCTTCTCTAGCCTCCCCTAACGGATGAATAGCTCCTTCATTAACACTTAAAGAATGATCCTGTAATAATAAACTCATATCAATAGCATACACATTCCCTAAACCTTTACAATTAGGGCAGGCACCATAAGGAGAGTTAAAAGAAAAGCTATTGGGCGAAGGTTCTTCATAACTTAATCCAGTGGATTCACACATCAATTGTTTTGAATATTGTACAATTTTAGTTTTTCCCTCTTCTAAAACAAAAAGTAAATCCTTTCCAATTTTTAAACATTGGGAAACACTTTCTCCCAATCTCACTTTCATAGCATCAGTTACTGGCAAACGGTCTACTACTATTTCTATGTCATGAATTTTATAACGGTCTACTTGATATTTAGGCTTTAGTTCAATAATCTCCCCATCCACTCTTGCTTTCACAAAGCCCTTTTTTCTAATTTCTTCAAATAATTCACGATAGTGCCCTTTTCGACCACGAACCACCGGCGCTAATAAATTTATTTTTTTGTCTTTGAATTGAGACGCTATATTTTGAATGATTTCGGCTTCTGAAAATTTCACCATGGGCTTGCCGGTATTATAGCTATACGCTTTTCCAATACGGGCATATAATAATCTTAGAAAATCATATAATTCGGTAACAGTTCCAACAGTAGACCTAGGATTTTTATTGGTCGTTTTTTGTTCAATGGCTATTACCGGAGACAGGCCCGTTATTTGGTCCACATCCGGGCGTTCCATTTCTCCCATAAACTGTCTAGCATAGGCACTAAAACTCTCCATATAGCGCCTTTGTCCCTCATTATAAAGGGTATCAAAAGCCAAAGAAGACTTTCCACTGCCACTTACCCCTGTAAAAACCACTAATTCGTTTTTGGGAATAACAATATCAAAGTTTTTGAGGTTGTGCTCCCTGGCACCTACGACGGTTATATATTCTTTTATTTTAGGCATTGATTGGACGTAAAGTTATAACAACGCTTTAAATAATTAGTTGACTCTTGAGAATAAACATTTAGTAATTTTGTAAAAAATAGGTCCTTGCAAAAAAAGCACTATACTTTCGCACTTTTATTGAGTTCTGGCCTAGCTGCTATGCTATTAATAGTAAGCATGCTTTGGGGTAAAAAGGAGCTTTTCCTTTGCTTAAATGGAAATTTAGGCTATATGGCAGATAAATTATTTGAATACAGCAGCTATTTAGCAGAGGGATGGATTTGGATCCCCTATTTAATTGTCATGGTTGGCTTATTTAAAAAAGATATTTCATTTATTTTACTCAATTTCCTTTTCTCTACCCTACTCACCCAATTCGCCAAAAATTATCTTTTCGATACCGCCATGCGTCCAATGGCAAGCGGAATGGATAGTTCTCTAATACATACCGTACCAGGAGTTGAAATTCACACATTTAATAGCTTCCCTTCTGGCCATACCGCCACCGCATTTACCCTTTTTATAGTAACTACCTATTTCTTCCCTTCTACATATGTTTTTGCAATAGGGCTACTGTATACTTTAGTATGCAGCTTCTCTCGTATTTATTTAGCACAGCATTTCCCATTAGATGTTGCTGGAGGCATTTTGGTAGCCTTACTTACAATCCCATTAAGTATTGTTGCTAGAAAAAAATTAAACAATAAGTCTTTTTAATTAATTCATTTTTATGTTAAAACACTTTTTATGCTTAGCCAGTTTTGTTTTTTTAATAAACGCGACTGCACAAGATACCACACACAATTCGCATATTAATACGCCATTAATATATACAAGCGACACAGCTCAACAAAAAATTAGCGGGAGAAAAAATAGTGCTGAACAAATAAGCAAACCTTATGTAATATTAATTTCTGCAGACGGATTTAGAGCTGATTTTACCGAATTATACGAAGCAAAAAAATTAGCGGCGCTTTCTGCACAAGGAGTTCGTGGTAAATATATGATTCCTTCCTACCCGTCTGTTACTTTTCCTAATCATTATAGTATTGCCACAGGATTATATCCTTCACATCATGGATTGGTTGATAATAGTTATATAGATGTTTCTACAGGCTCTTTTTATAATATGGGGAATAAAAAAATGGTTGCAGAAGGAAAATGGTATGGCGGTAATCCTTTATGGGTGTTAGCTGAAAAACAAAAAATGATTTCAGCAAGCTTTTATTGGGTAGCTTCTGAGGCCGACATCCAAGGCATTAGACCTACTTATTATTATATCTATAATGAAAAAATTGATATAGCGACACGTATCAAAGCAGTGAAAGACTGGCTAAGCCTTCCAGAAGCAGATCGTCCACACTTAATTACTTTCTATTTTCCAGACGTTGATCATGATGCACATAATTTTGGCCCAGATGATTTACGTGTAAAAAAATCGGTGCAATTTGTAGATAGTAGCATAAACGCATTGCAAGAATCATTAGCAAGTTTGCATCTACCTATAAATTACATTTTTGTATCTGATCATGGAATGGCAAAAGTAGATAATGAAAATACAAAGCCTTTACCAAGTAGTATAGACACAGCCTATTTTACGATACCATGGGGTGATACACAACTTCATTTATATGCGAAAGACAAAACTAAAATTGAATCCACTTATAATGCACTCAAAAAAGACACCAGCATTACTGTATATAAGTTAGATGAAACACCTGCTTATTGGCATCATAAAACTACGGACGATAGATATAATAGATTAGGAGATATAATTATAACACCTCATTTTCCAAAAGTTTTTAATTTATCGCCTCGCAAAACATCTTTAGGAAAACATGGTTTTGACAATCACATGACCGAAATGCGTGCAAGTTTTATGGCATGGGGGCCAGCTTTTAAGAAAGGATTAACCATTGATGGCTTTGAAAACGTAAATGTATACCCTTTAGTAGCTCATATTTTAGGGTTAACTATTGACGAAAAATACATAGATGGAAAGCTTGAAGTATTGAAGCCGATTTTGAAAAAATAATAATCACTTTTAATTTTTTATACATCGTATTGAAAAAGCAAAATATTTCTGATCAGAGGCTCTAATTAAATCATTAGAATCATAGTATAAAGTAAAACGAATTGCTGCACCAGTAACAGTAGCACTATAATCTGTAGAGCTCCAAAATTGCCCCCTCAATCCTAAGTAAGTTGAAGTTGACCCATCTTTCCAGCCACCAGGTAAACCAGTAAAGCCATAAGCATCAGAAGCACTAGTATTTGGTGTTGTCCAATGTGTTGTTCCTATTTCTTTTGCAACCCCACCAGCAACACTTGCATTTGAAGTACTTGCAGTTGATGAAGAAGAAGCACCATTGGTTGCTAAATAATTGGTTAAAATAATCCAATCCGCATCGGAAGGAACCCTCCAACCTACTGGACAAGCTTTTCCACTAGAGGCAACATACCAATTGTATAATTTTCCATAGGTAACCGCATTCGCAGCATCTTCATTATAATTAGAATAAGCACCACTTGTAATACTTGTTAAATTTCCTGTAACATTGGTAATACTGGTGGCATCATTATAAGTTGTAACATCCAAATTTTTAACTTTCCAAATTTGTGTACCAATGATAACAGAATCAGCTGCGATTTCTGGCCCTACCAAAAAACCTTGTGGTACAATTTGCCCATAAGAATTTTGAATCATTAAAAAAAAGGCAATTATAATAAGAGTATATTTCATTAAAAGTTTTTTACAATGGTTCCATAAAAAGTAGTTCCATCATAAATAATAGTAACGATATCCGTTTTATTAACCGTACTTGTTAAATTTGGCAAAACACCACCTGCCCATTTCCAATTTAAAGTAGGGAAAGTAACTTTTCTTCCCCCTGTTCCATCCTGTGTAAACTTAATTAGATAGGTCCCAATGGAAGGATTTGTAAATGTTATAACTGTAGCAGAAGTTAATGTAACCTGAAATAAGTTAGACAACTTTAAATCAAAATTAATAGAGGTCGCTGCAGTAACCACTTGTTGAGTATTAAGAATATATCTTTTTGATGAAATAGAATCTGATGCAACAATACTAGTAGCCGTTGCAGCTCCTAATACAGGTGATATTAAAGTGGGCGTATTTGCAAAAACCAATGCCCCTGTACCAGTTTCATCAGACATAGCTGTTATTAAATTAGCACTAGTGGGTGTGGCTAAAAAACTAGCAACTCCTGTACCTATACTAGTCAATCCAGTTCCTCCATTGGCTACAGGCAATGTTCCTGTTACTTTTGTAGTTAAGTCAATCAAAGGTAAATCAGTACTAGTTATTGTACTGAGAAAACCAGCACCATTAGTCAATTGATTGGTATTGTTGGGAATTGTTATTACGCCTGTGGTTGAACTATAAGAACCACTCCCTGCTACGAAGCTGATGGAAGTTCTTGCTTTTGCTTCTGTATAAAATTTATTAGTAGTGCCTTCAGCAACCGAATCTGTAGTAAGGGAAACGAATGACTTGTATCCATTCCAATATTTATTGGTGGTATTAGAAGCTGTTATTAATGTTTGTTTATTGTTAAAAGTATTCCAATCGGTACTATTTAAATAACCATTGGTAGCAGTAGTTGCCACTGGAATTGAAATGGTATTAGTTACGCGTGAAAGTGGTGTTGAAAATAACAAAGGATTTTCATAGTCTGTTCCGGCTACTGCAATACTAGGTACACCAGTGGTAGTTGTATTTTTTAAAATCCCTGTGCTTAAAGAAGCTAATTTTTGACCATTAATATTAATAACAGTTGTTGTCACTGAAGTAGTCCCAGATCCCGTAATGTCTCCACTAAAAGTAATAGTCTGATTCCCTGTTAAATAAGTTGCATTATCATAACTTATACTCGTACCTGTAGCCTTAACCAATCCGGTTCCATTTAACTGCGACTGACCTCCTAAGCCAGCCAATGTATAAGTAGGCACATTTAATATACCAGTGGTAGCACTATAAGTGGATGCGCCACTATTATTTGTAACAGTTAAAGCAAATGCATTTCTGGTCCTTGCATCAGAATAAAATTTATTTGTGGTTCCTTCTATAATGGAATCGGTATTTAAAGAAACAAAATCTTTATACCCATTCCAATATTTATTAATAGTATTGGAAGGAGTTATCAAACTTTGTTTATTATTAAAATTTGTCCAATCAGTACTTGTCAAATAGCCATTTACAGAAGAAGTTGATGCAGGTAATGAAATAGTGTTAACGGATCTTGATAAGGGAGAAGAAAAACTTACTGGAACTTCAAAATCTGATGTATTATTATTTGCAGCTGAACCAAAAGTTCTAAACGCCAATACATCGGAACCAATTACAAGTCCTAAATTCACTCTTGCAGAGGCAGCAGATGAAGCACCTGTTCCACCATGTGCAATATCAATACTAGTTGCGCTCCAAGTACCCGTATTGATAGTTCCCAAAATTACCATATCTGTTCCAACCAATTTAGAAGAAGGAATATTGCCCAATAATTTATCAGCTGCAATACTTCCAGCTAATTTAATATTAGTAATACTTGCATCAGCTAAATCTGCAGTAGCAATAGTTCCATCCAAAATTTTGGAAGAAGTAATAGCGTTGGCAGTAATTAAAGGCAAAGCAGGCGTATTGGATAAATCTCCTGCTAATTTAATTAAGCCATAGTCTACAACAGTCGCTGGACTAGCACCCCCTGCAGTAATAGTGTTTGCCACTTGCGTAACGTAGTTTGTTACTGCCAAAGCTGTTGGAAATTTTATATTATTTTGTTCAGATGTAAGGGACAAATCAATAGACTTATTAATGGTATCCATCTTGGCATTAATTCTAGTGGACAAGCTTGCCGTATCTCTTTTTTGTAAAAGAAAAGAAGTGTCTTTGTTAATTCGATTGGATAACATTGCACTGGTATCAGCAGCACTAAGTTTTAAATTAATTCTATTTGACAAGCTAATCGTATCACGCGCAAAGCGACTAGTTAACATAGAACTAGTATCAGAAAAGGATAATTTAAAATTTATTCTGTTTGATAAAGTGATAGTGTCTCTTTTTTGCAATAGAAAAGCAGTGTCTTTATTTAATCTATTGGTTAACATTAAACTTGTATCACTAGATGTAAGTTTTGTAGTTATTCTCCTTGACAAAGACAAGGTATCAGCGTTATTAATCTTGGTATCAATTCTATCAGATAAAGAGATAGCATCTATAGCATTATATTTTAAATTAATACGATCAGACAAGCTAATAGTATCACGCGCAAACCGACTAGATAACATTAAAGCAGTATCCAAAATATTGATCTTCCTATTAATTCTAGTAGATATTGAAACTGTATCACGAGAGAATCTGTCAGACAACATATTAGCCGTATCAGCAATATTTAATTTTAAATCAATCCTCTTAGATAAATATGAAGTATCTCTCGCAAATCTATTTGACAACATACTAGAAGTATCGGCTATATTAAACTTAGTAGACAAAGAAGTATTTAAAGGGGTAATATCAAAAGTGTTAGCTTTCAATTGAGCAGGGGTAATATAAATAGTTGCACTATCTGAAATATTAATTTTTTTATGTAGATCAGATAAGATAGAATCATTGTTATTCACATTAAGATTGTATAAATTAATTAAACTATCGAATCTCTTCTTATAAGGTAATAACATTTTTAATGTGTCAGCAATATTTAATTTATTATCTAAGGAATTCGAGATTTTATTTAAAGCGACTGATTTAATATAATTAGAAAGCATGTTAGCAGTATCTGAAATATTTAACTTATCATCTGACTGGATGGCGTTAGCTGCATATAAAGCATAAGGAACAGTCCCAAATGGGGTTGAACCAAGGTCTATCCATTCTTTAGTATAATCCCAATCCATAGATGGCGCTATAGGTGTAATCGCAATTTGGATATTTAAAAAATAAGGCCCTTGCGACCAATCTATTTTTGATAAAGTGGGTGCAATACCAGCAATCCATTTCCCATTTCCGATAGTGATACTAAAAATTCCTGTTTCATCTGTATGACTAAGATGTATTTCAGTAAAAACTTTATTGCCCAATGCAGCACCTTTAATAATTGAAGACTGAACAAAAATAGTTCTATCCTTAGCAGGATTAGTATAATTATCTCTAGCAATGGCTTGAAAAAATATTCCAGGTGAAGTTGATTGAGAAAATAAGTTAATAGAAGAAAAAATTGTATTAAAAAATATGATACATAAAATTGTATTATGTTTTTTATATATAAATAAATATTTCATTATGTAAAATGTTATTACAAATTTATGTTTTAATAGAAATTATTTCAATAAGTCCCACGCCTCATTTATATAGAATAGTTTATGAATGCTATCAAAATAATATAGTTTATAAAATAAAAGCAGTAAGTTTATCACTTATTTACATTGAATAATAAATCCGTTAAAATTTTTTCTAATTCTTGGCCATTGGAAAAATAATGTTTAATAAAACATTAAAAAGTAAATGAATAATCAAGCAATTATGAAGAAATTATTATATATCATACTACTCATATTTATTGCAAGTGATGTATCTAGTCAAAAATATGAAATAGCTATTCATCAAAAATTAAATGAATTAGGCTTAGAAACAAGCAAATCTCAAACAAATGAATATGCTAATCAATTAATAAATACTTGGCGTAAGCTAGGTCATGAAGAAAATAAATACAACCCATATATTGTATTACCAATAAAGGAATGGGAAAAACTGTTTGAAAAAGAATATCAAAACGCTGCAGATACAAATATAAAAACTAGAATAGCTATTCATTATTCAACTATATTAATAGACTTATCTAAATACGAAAAGGCACTAACTATTCTAAAATTAGCTTATCCAGATAGAACTAATATCTCTAAAAATGAGTATAAAATTTTACTTTCTAATTTAGAAATATGTTACAAATCTAAAAATGAAATAACAAAAGCAATAGAAATAAGAAATGAGTTAATTGCAAATAAATTAATAAATAATTATTGGAGAATATACAAAGCCTGTGGATTAGGTGAAGCTGCCATTGAAGATTTTACATTATTTGAAGAAAAGAAATACTTTAATGGTAATGAAAAAATAATACATCCCTCCTATTATAATAACCTCTGTAGATTATATTTTTCAAATAATAAAATAGACAGTGCTGTAAAATACGGTGAATTAGGATTATTAAATGTTAATAAAGCTTTAGAAGAAGAATCTATTCAATTTATTCATAAAAAAGAAATTTTAAACAATTGGAAGGCTTTATATTATGGTTTTTTAGGAAAGTGCGATATGACTAAAAAGGATTACCCCAATGCTATAATAAAATTAAAATATGCAATTGTTAATGGTAAAATTGATATAGAAAGTAACACATTAAGCATGATTTATTTGAGTTTGTGTTATATGCATTTAAATGAACTTGGGATATATAAAATATACAGCGACAGTGTAAAAAATATAATTAAAACAATTGACGCCGAAGATGTTATAAGAAGTTACTATTCAGCCTCACATCAATATTATGCAAAAATTAAAAAATACGATTCTGCATTTTATTATTTATCACTGTACGCTCAGTATAGAGAAAAAATGAGTAAGGGTGTTCAACAGAACCAATCCATATTGCTTTTAGGACAACTTGAAATTGAAAAAAGAAGACTAGAACTTAATACGTCCAAATTAAATTTAGGAAAATCTGAAATAACTATTAAAAAAATAAATAGTAAAAATTTTTCACTCACCTTCATTTTAATAATAGTATTGATATTAACTAGTGCTTTATTGTATATATTATACCAAAATAAAAAAAATAGAAATTTATTAAGGGATAAAAACAGGCTATTAAATTATGTATTAGATATAAATAAAAGTCATATAATTAAAAATGAATCTTTATTAAAAGAGTTACATCATCGAGTAAAAAATAATCTACAACTCATGTACAGTTTACTCAATTTACAAAAAAGAAGAAATGAAAATATTGGAATAGTAAACAATTTAACAACCGTACAAAATAGAATTCATACAATGTCTTTGGTTCATGAATACTTGTACAATTCTAATGAATTTGAATTCATAAACATAAATGAATATATACAAACCTTGGTATCACATCTTCAAAATATCTATAATAAAGAGAAGCCTATTGAAATAGTTTATAAAATTGATTCAAGTATAGATATCAAACTAGAGAAAATAGTCTATTTAGGTTTAATGTTAAATGAGATTGTATCTAACGCCTTTAAATATGCCTTTGAGGAAAAGGGCGGTAATCAATTGCTGATTAAAATTGACAATAATATCAGCAGCATTATGGTAATCATAAGTGATAATGGCCCTGGTTTAGATATAAGTAAAAAGAAAATAAATAGCTTAGGCCATAAATTAATTGATGTAATGTGTTTGCAATTGAATGGAACGCATCAAATTAAAAATGATGCTGGCTTAACCCATATCATTCAATTTAATATATAAACAACTTGAATAAACGAAATAAACATGAAAAAAAAGAAGATACTAATTTTAGAAGATGATATTATAGTGGGTATTGACTTGCAAGAGCTTCTCACTGCTGCTGGCTATATAACCATACTAGTTCATAATTATAAAGATGCAATTCAGCAAGCGGCTATTTTTAAACCCGATCTAGCCATTTGCGATATCAATTTAGGAATGGGCATGACAGGAATAGACTTTGCTAAAGATGTATATATCATCACTCCAAAATTGGAAATAATTTATGTGACTGCATTTAGCAATAAGCAAATGATTGAAGATGTAGCAACAACTAACCCCCTTAATTATATTGTAAAACCATGGAATGAGGAACAAATATTAGTAAGTGTAAAAATTGCTTTTGATTATATAGAAAAAAAGAACTCAAATGATATTAAAATAAGTGCCTTAAGTTTAACAGAATATAAGATTGTAGATTTAATATCCAAACAAAAGAAAAGTAAGGAGATTGGAGAATTACTTTTCATTTCAGAAAAAACCGTAAGAAATCATCGATACAATATTATAAAGAAATTAAATTTATCGAACGACAATAACAGCTTATTGAAATGGGCGCTAACTAATTTAAACAAATAGTCATATGCCCAGTAAAAAAGTGTTAAGCATATTTTTATTATCATTTTTTATTCATTTTTGCATAACGCTACAAGCACAAAATAAGAGCAAGGAGGAAATGGATAAGCTATATCTAAATAAGAAAGAATTTAATATTGTAAAGGATATAAATGAAGACTTTACAAGCATAACACATTACGTTATACTTGGAATTAATCAAACAAAACAAAATATAGCAGCTGGAAATTATAATTCATACTTTAATTATCAATTAGTAGACTACAATTCAACCAGCTATAAACCTGGTTATTTTATTGGCTACAGAAATGATGGTTTTTACAAAGAAAAAATTAGATATTCCCTTGGACTTATTCTAAGTAAAGTGGTGAGTGGCACTGCTTATTCAAATGCTAATAACCTGCCTCCCTTTATTTCAGAATTTACACATTTTAAGGCAGAAGATGCATTCATAAACCTAAGCATCACTCCCCTTTTAAAACAATTGGTTTTTACATCAGAAAATGCAGGTTTTAAATTTCTTTTCGTGGGAGGGCCAACTTTTGATATTAAATTATCTAGAAACAGTGCGGCCAATATTGCATACAATCCTTACCACAAAATATTTGTAAGTGGGAAAATTGGAATAGAATTTGAAAATCATTCTTATTACAGTTTATTTCTTCATTATAAACATGGACTAAGTTCAATTACCATCGCACCCATTAAAACCACTTTATATAATTTTGAAATGGGTATTTTAATTAAACCAAGCGACTTATTCTAAAATAATATTTATGAGATTTCGAACTACTCTATTTTTATCTATTGGGCTATTCTTTATAACTTTTTTTCCTGGTTGTAAAAAAAGCGATACTGCTTCTACTATAAGTGTAAGCTATCAAATGCTAGCTAATAAGACATGGTATCTAGATTATAAAATAGCTAGCACAAAAACTAAAACATATATTGGTCAACCTACCTACGTCATTAATTTTCTTAAAAATCTTACTACTTCAGATTCAGATGGAATGACTGGCACTTACACTGTTGAGCTAATTAATAATGAATTACAAATACATGTTCAAGCAAAAACGCCAAAAGAAAATAGCATAGAATATATTTATACAATTGAATCTATTGGTGTAAAGAATTTAATTCTTAGTCATGTACTAAATACCGATAGTACCACACTTTACTTTAGCACAAAATGATAAAATATAAAATTTATAGCGCTATTTTTAGTTTCGGAATTATTGCTCTATCACTTCTTACCAATTCGAAAGCTACTGCCCAAATTAATGGTAATTTTATCTTTAGTAGTATTGGCAGTCTATCCAATACCTCTAATGCCATTAGCCCATTCCAATTTAAGAGCATTGCAAAATGTATTGATGTACAAACGGGTATCATTGTTTTAAATGGATCCATTGGCACTGGTCAATTTGCAGCTAATTGTGAGATTAAGACACAATTTAATAGCTTAGGGGTTAAATTATATCCAAACCCTGTCACAGCAATTTCAAAACTTAAATTTTCACATACGCCTCCTCTCTCTGAGGTTTTTTCAATAAGCATATGGTCTACGCAGGGAATTTTTATTCAAAAAATTACCAAAACTGGTTATGAACTTTATCAAGGAGTTCCTATGAATTTTCATACCCTTAGTAGTGGTTCCTATTTGCTTACAGTGGAGTCATCAAATTATGTAGATGTTGTTAAGTTTATTAAGGGGTATTAAAAAAGTAGGACTACCTCACTTCGTTCGGTGATCCTGCTTTTTATAAAGATAGAGGATAGCCGTCGCTTCGCGAGCTTGCATCGCTTATTCATGAAATAACAAAGCCCCAACTTGCGTTGAGGCTTTGTTTTCTTTTTTGGTCGGGAAGACAGGATTCGAACCTGCGACCACCTGGTCCCAAACCAGGTACGCTACCGGACTGCGCTACTTCCCGTTCCTATTACAATTTTCATTGTAAATATCTTATGCCGGTTATATTCTACTTCTATACTAAATACCTAAATCAAGAACTAAATGAGTGCGGAGAGGAAGGGATTCGAACCCTTGGTACAGTTTAACCCGTACGGCAGTTTAGCAAACTACTGATTTCAGCCACTCATCCACCTCTCCTCCAAAACCTCTTTCGAGGGGTGCAAAAATAAGCACTACGGCCTTAAATACCTAAAAAAAGTCCGGAATAAACTCAAATAAAGTTCGTTCCGGACCAGAATATAGTTAATTAATAATTTGAAGTCTAAAAAGGGCTTCTTACATAGCTGCCAACTGTACTTTTTGGGTCAACTCCATTACGTTTTCTCTAAACATAGAGTCGGTATCCATCAAGTCCTTTACTGTTTGACATGAATGTATAACAGTGGTATGATCACGTCCGCCAAAATGCTCTCCAATTGTTTTCAAAGAATTCTTTGTAAAGGCTTTAGCCAAGTACATCGTAATTTGACGCGCTTGTACTATTTCACGCTTACGTGTTTTTTGTAACAATTTATCATATGGCACTTCGAAGAATTCACATACCATTTTTTGAATAGCGTCAATGGTAATTTCCTTACTACTTGTTTTAACAAAGTTGCGTAAAACCTTCTTTGCTAATTCAACATCAATTTCTTTTTTATTCAAAGAAGACTGCGCTAATAAAGATATCAATGCACCTTCTAGTTCTCTTACGTTTGTGTTTATATTATAAGCCACATACTTCACCACTTCTTTTGGCATATCTAAACCGTCTGCCTTCATTTTCTTTTCCAAAATCTCAATACGCGTATCGTAATCTGGTACTTGAATATCAGCACTCAATCCCCAACGGAAACGACTTAATAAACGCTCTTGTAAACCTTCTAAATCTTTTGGTGCTTTATCAGAAGTTAAAACCAATTGTTTACCGCTTTGGTGCAAATGGTTAAAAATGGCAAAAAAGGCATCTTGAGATTTTTCAGCTCTATTAAAAAACTGAACATCATCAATAATCAACACATCTATTAATTGATAAAAATGAATAAAGTCATTGATGGCATTATTACGACTATGATCTTGGAACTGATTAATGAATTTTTCAGAACTTACATATAAAACCACCTTATTAGGATGAATACGTTTTACGTCGTTCCCTATAGCTTGCGCTAAATGTGTTTTTCCTAAACCAACACCTCCATAAATAACCAATGGATTGAAGGAATTAGCCCCTGGCTTCTCCGCTACTGTTTTACCAGCACGACGCGCTACCCTATTACAATCCCCTTCAATAAAGGAATCAAATGTATAATTATGGTTTAACTGAGGGTCAATTTGCATTTTCTTCAACCCAGGAATCACAAAAGGATTTTTCACTGGATTATCTATCACCAACGGGAAGTTCATCTCGTTGTTATTATAGGTCTTCATGCCGCTAGCTGGAACATCCATTGAACCTTTCTTGTTATTTCCGCTATCCACCATGATACGATACTCAAGTCTCGCTTCTTTTCCTAATTCACGCTTTAAAGTCTTAGCTAATAAGTTAACATAGTGCTCTTCGATGTATTCGTAGAAGAATTGGCTGGGTACTTGAATCATTAAAACATTGTCCTTTAAATCAACTGGCTGAATTGGCTCGAACCATGTTTTAAAATGTTGCCATTCGACAATATCCTTAATGATCTTTAAGCAATTACTCCAAATTAAATCTGCACTCTTAGCCATCTTACTATCTTGCTCTTTGTATAATTAAAAAAAAGGTACTTAATTGATCTTCAATTCTGGATTAGTGAATTGTAAACCGGAATGCGAATATGACAACTTATTGTTGAAAAAAAAACTTTTTTATTTGGTTTTTTTTACATGTCCCCAAAACCCTACAAACCCCAAGTTCATTACCCCCTAATCAGGCGTTCAAGATATAGCCTTTTTCTTAAATATTGATAGTTATCCACTTATTTTTTGAAGTATTTTTTTATACAAAAACTAATACTTATTTGCTTTCAAAGCTCCTTTTATTGTTTTCACCTTTAAATACTACCTTTGGGTACTTAATTAACAATATGAGCTACGAATTAACCGGCAAACTAATTGCCAAATACGAAATCATTCAGAGAAAAGAGACCTTTAAAACAAGGGAATTTGTCGTTGAAAAAACCGACGATATCAATGGCAAAACCATCACTAATTATGTTAAGTTTCAGTGTGTACAGGACCGTACGACGATGCCTGACCGCTTTAACCTAGGGGATACCGTAAAAGTACTCTTTAATATAAAGGGTTCTAAGTGGAACAAAGAAGGAAAGGACAATTATATCACTAATTTAGACGCTTGGCGTATGGAAGCAGTATCATTAGGAGGCAGTACAGCCCCTACCGAAACTAGCACCTATTTTGACATACCTGCGAATGAATCAGGTGACGATTTACCTTTTTAAGTAGTATCAATATAGTATTTCAGTAGACTAACCATACAAGGGTATACTACTGAATTTAAATCGCATTTTTTTAGGATAAAAACCTAACCCATGCAAAGCAATATACAAGTTCGACTCACCCCTGCGGAAGCGGCCGATAGCCAAAGTCTTTTAAAAGCCATTTGTCAAATTACTGGCAAAGCCCAAACTTCCATTGCTGGCTATCAAATTCTCAAAAAATCGATAGATGCTCGAAGTAGGCAACAAATTTGGGTCAATCTCACCCTTATTGCTTTTATAGACGAAGCACCCACTAAGCGCTTTATTGAACCCATCCATTTTCCAATCCTTACAAAGAATGCTAAAGAAGTAGTCATTATAGGTGCAGGGCCTGCAGGATTATTTGCTGCCTTAGAATGTATACTATTGGGATTAAGACCCATTATTATAGAAAGAGGGAAAGATGTAAGGGCTCGCCGACGTGATTTAGCTGCCTTAAATAAAGAAGGTATTGTAAACCCCGAAAGCAATTATTGTTTTGGAGAAGGCGGTGCAGGTACTTATAGTGATGGAAAATTATATACTAGAAGTAATAAGCGAGGAAGCATTGATAAAATATTAAGATTGTTTTATCAGTTTGGTGCTGATGAAAATATTTTATACGAAGCGCATCCACATATTGGCACGAATAAATTACCACATATTATTACCGCGATGCGAGCACAAATTGAAGCATCGGGTGGCAAAGTATTCTTTGAAAAAAAATTAGTCGACTTTGTTTTAGTAAAAGATTCAATTAAAGAAATTATTACTGCAGATGGAGATCGAATCAAAACCAATGCTATTATTTTAGCTACGGGACATTCAGCTCGAGATATTTTTACCTTGCTTTTTGAAAAAAATATTACAATAGAAGCAAAACCATTTGCGTTAGGTGTAAGAGTAGAACATCCGCAAGCTATAATTGATTCAATACAGTATCATTGTTTATTAAGAGACCCTAATTTGCCTCCAGCTTCCTATAGTTTAGTTGAACAAGTAAGTGAAAGAGGCGTATTTAGTTTTTGCATGTGCCCTGGTGGTATTATTGCTCCGGCGGCTACCGCGCCAGGTGAAATTGTGGTGAATGGATGGAGCCCTAGTAAAAGAGATAACCCATATGCCAATAGTGGCATGGTGGTGCAGATAGATATTCCCACAGCGTTTACTTATTTAAAAAAGCAAGATCAACAAAATAAAAAATTTGCAAATTCAATTGTAAAAGATTTTATAAAAACTGATGCCCCGCATCCATTAATGCTTTTAGCCTTTCAACAGCAAGTTGAACAAGCTGCCTTTATTGCAGGCGGAGGATTACAAGTAGCACCAGCCGCTAGATTAATAGATTTTTGCACCAATAAACTATCGGCTAATTTACCCGATGCAAGTTATTTACCTGGTTTAGCATCGGCACCCTTACAAGAAGTATTACCCGATTTTGTAACCCGAACATTACAAGAAGGCTTTAAAGCATTTGGGAAAAAAATGAAAGGATATTATACCAATGATGCAATAGTCGTGGCTACAGAAAGTCGAACTTCTTCACCAGTGCGTATTCCAAGAGATGCCGAAACATTACAGCATCCTCAAGTAAAAAACTTATACCCTTGCGCAGAAGGAGCAGGCTATGCGGGAGGCATTGTAAGCGCTGCAATGGATGGTCAAAAACTTGCACAACAAATTGCAGTAGGATATGGTATATCCATTCCCCATTTGTTATAATTAATTTTCTGGCTTCTCTTTCTTACTTAACAATAAATCATCTTGAATTAGATGATTCAATTTAAATGATTTTAATTCATTTGATAAAGTAGGAGAAATTTCACGTGTAGATAAGATTGGCTTACCTGCGTTTACCCATGCAGTGTACCAAAAATCGGCAAGCATATTCGCAGAAGCAATTAATTGAGCATTAACCGTTGGTCCTAATCCATTTGCATAGGCTTCGGCAAATTCCTTGGTATATACTTTTGTCTCACGACCATAACGCATCGCTGTTTTATATTTTGTTTCTGGCTTAAATTGAATAGACACTTCTTTTTCTATTGCCAACATTGATGGAACCAAGGCTGCTGCTTTTCTTACATCCATCCAAATAGCTTCACTTGGGTTTTTAATATAAGTTGCTTTATGTGCATTGTATAATTGATATTGATCTATTCTTAACTCTGGCACGTATGATTCCCATAAACTATGTAACCCTTTTTGTCCCGTAAGTTGCCCGTCATAATTAATAGAAGTATGTAAAGGCACGTGCGCATCTCCTATATAATGACCCAAATCGGCAGCGTAAAATAAAATACTGTCTTTGTTTTTTGACTTAAACGCATTTGTTAATTTGTCTAACTCCTCAATAATTAAGTAAGGCACCCAGCCATATTTTAGTAAAGTATCTTCGGAATATTGTTGTACAGCAGCCTCCCATTTTAATGGCATATTATTAGCTGCATTTGGACCATAGGCTTCTAAGTCAATAAAATGTTTGGTCGCCTCTGTTTTATCTGTATTTCTTCGAATATCAGGTCTTGTTGAATTGGATACCAAATTCGTAATTTCTTTATGCATGTATGATTGCAAAGGTTCTGGCAAACTATAAATAGCAAGTTGATGTATTGTACGATGTACTAAAAAACCCCAACTAGAAAGTCCAATAGTTATGGTAAATGCTAGAAGAATATAGGCTGTTTTCTTATTGAACATATATGCTAAATTTAAGGCGAAGATAGCCAAATCTTTTTCCACTTCGAGTTATTTTATAACCACTACCCCCTATTTTTTCCCATTAGTATTCATTAAAACCCCTCCTTACTTATTTAAATGCAAATTGCTAAAAATGGAATTATATTTGATATATAAATTCCTAATTATGGATGCACTTTTAAGTCTACAAAATTTAAAGAAATATTATGCCACACAAAAAGCGGTGGATGATATTAGCTTTGATATTGAGAGAGGTAGTATTTTTGGATTGCTTGGCCCTAATGGAGCAGGAAAAACTACTTTACTCCGTATGATCACC
>Ga0209596_1000172_pt1 | contig 58725 bp, 95 predicted proteins | sample M_130807_MF_Meta_FD_187314 | JGI IMG/M metagenome (GOLD analysis project Ga0209596, IMG submission 187314) | Freshwater microbial communities from Lake Montjoie, Canada to study carbon cycling - M_130807_MF_MetaG (SPAdes) (version 2) | ecosystem: Environmental > Aquatic > Freshwater > Lake...
GGGTAAAGCCACAGAAAGCCGATTGGAGCGATTTGGCTCAGGCTATTGACTGGTTATTAAGTTATGAGTGGGGCGAAGATGTAGAGCAAGGTCAATGCTACATAAACGCCGCTGAGTTTTTGGCTGGAGAAGCCTTAAAGAAATTGAAGAAGGACTATGCCAAGGCTAACGGACTTAAAGTTTCCCAAGTCAGTTTCAAGAAAGCCGAGGAAATCGTCAATGGCTAAAGTAACCAAGAAGGCTCAGAGAGCAATCCTTAAAGATATTAGACGCCAAGTAGTTTGGATTGAACAAGCCATCAAAGATGGTAACCAAGAGTGGATTGACATATACGCAAACCAACTCGGCGCGACAGCACTTTCACTTCATAGTGAGAATAACTAACCCTAGTTATGATATACTCAGATTGTCCGAGAGGGGGCAAAATGGAAAAGCAAGAAAAGGAAAAGCAAGAAAGATTGGCTTACCAAAAAAGGTTGTTGCAAAATCCTGAGTTTCTAAAAATGTTAGAGGCTGAGGAAGATTTTGAAAGAACTGCCGCTTTTGGTAGCGGAGTCAAACTTGTCAATGTAGTAACTGGCGAACGATTTACAACTAAGTAAGGGAGAGGAAACAAAATGACAAAAGTAATTGATAAAGGTCGTCCGTTCAGCGTAGAGGTTCTTAAGAGCCAAATTGGTTTTTGGAATATCGGCGCTATCTCAGGTGGTCGCGTTTTAATTGACGGTGCTACTTACAACGAAGAATACAAAACAACCCAACAGGTCGAATTACCAGTTGCCTATGGCTACCGCGTTCGAATCACATTAGGTTGGGATGATACATACACAGTTTCCCGAGTAATCGTAAAGAATACAAAAAAGGGAATCAGCGAAGTTATCAAAGGCACCGTTGAAGGTGTCTATTGCGAAAATGTTGGCGAGGTTGCTTACAGAGCATCTTGCTTCCGTTCCTATGAATTCGGAGAGAAGGTAAAAGCATAATGACTAAATGGAAATTATTGTCAGGCAGGGTATATGTAACTGCCGACAATAAATTCATGGTCAAAAATGTTGGTTACAAGTCTTGGGGTTTGTTTATCAATGACGGCTCTGAGATGTGGGAATTTAATTGGGTAGGCTCAACTTATCCAACCGCAAAGTCCGCAATGTTATCTATCGAGGAGGTAAGCGCATGACAATCGAAGAAGCCAAGAAAATTGTTGGCAACCAGCCAACTTGGGCTTTGAAGAATATGGTCAAGGCTCTTCAGATGTTGCCGTGGCGAAATACAGCGGAAGATTTAGAAAGATTGACCGCCGCAAAGATTGTGCTTAAGCATAGAAAGTAAAGTATAATGGGGGTTAATAAAGAGGGGGAGGGAAATATGGAACATGCAATTCTTGTTCATTCGCCTGAGTATGCGAACTGGGTTTTTGACCCGACGCATCCAACTCAAGGGCGACGCTTCCTCCATGCCCGAAATCAATTGCTTCTGCGAGCGCAAGAACGCCATCTCAATGTCTATGAGATTGAACCGCAGATGCCACACACCGATGACCTTCATTCTGTTCATAATATGGATTATGTTTACGATGTAACTGTTCGAGGGGAATCAACGGAGTGGAGCGGACAACGCCACGACTTAGGCGAGTTAGCCAAGTTATTCGCTGGCGGTACTTTGACTGCCCTAGATTCTTTGATTGATTACAAAACTAGATTGGCTGTTCACTTCGCTGGTGCAAAGCATCACGCGATGCGTGATTACTCCAGCGGTTTCTGTATCTTCAATGACTTTGCTATTGCCGCTACTAAAGCGACAGAAGAGTACGACCAGCGTGTAGCCATCTTTGATTGCGATGCTCACCATGGCGACGGTACTGAAATGCTATTAAAGAAGAATAAGAATGTTATGACTTATTCAGTTCATGAGTATGGAATTTTTCCAGGCACGGGTTTGATGAGCGATTGGAAACACCGCGCCTATAACTTCCCGCTTGCATCCAAGTCGGGTGATGACGCCTTGCTATCTGCTACTGAGGGATTTCTTCAGGCTTGCAATGAATTCCAGCCTACGATGATTTTTGTTGCCTGTGGCGCCGATGCTCTAAAAAATGACCCGCTCTCATCCCTTGAGTTCACCAAAGAGGGTTACTTCGAATCCATGCGGATGATTAGAGAGCAATACTTTGACCATCCAATTCTGCTCGGTGGAGCAGGTGGCTACCAGCCTGACACGGAAACCCCTGACCTATGGGCGACAGTTGCGCTTGGACTTATGGCGGTTCAAACCGAGGTTGTAAAACCCTAACCGTTACGCTTGGTGCTATGAATCCACCAAAAAAACTGCTGACCCAAAACAGCGAACTAAAACCTGACGGAATTTTTAACTGGACTCTACCTGCCTTTGCCGTAAAATTAACAGATGGAAGTAATTTTAATGTTTGCCCGCAAGCAGGAGCCTGTGCAAGTTTTTGTTATGCAAGAAATGGGACTTATCTGTTTCGCAATGTGCGCTCGCGCCATATCTTAAATCTTGAATATGTAATGCACTACCCCGAACAATGGTTTGAGCAGATGTTGGGCGAAGTGCAAAAGCCAAAGATGATTGGTAAACATATTCGAATTCACGATGCTGGAGATTTCTTTTCTGAGGATTATCTAAACCTATGGTTGAGGATGGCTCGTTTAACTCCCGATGTAACTTTCTATTGCTACACAAAGGAAGTCGCTTTGTTTAAGAAAGTTGTTGAACCTGATTGCCCTGCGAACTTTCGTTATCTTTACAGTATGGGTGGTAAGCAAGACCATCTCATCAATAAAGAAACTGACCGCCATGCTGAAGTCTTTCCTGATGACGCCGCTATTTTAGATGCAGGTTACATGAGCCAAGATGCCAGCGACCTGTTAGCGATTACTTTACCTAGCAACAAAATTGGCATACCAGCCAATAACATTAAGCATTTTAATAAGAAACTTGCAGGTCGTACCTTTGGTGATGTCCAAGATGAACTTGATGAAAAACGACGAGTCAAACTCGGTGGTGCATAGTGACTACGATTATTGCTGTTCAATATGATGACAAGGCAGTAATCGGAGCAGACTCACAAACAACTGGTGCAACAGGGCGCAAAGCCTCTCATGCACAAATGGTTAAGGTAACTCAACGCGGAGATTTTATTGTCGCTGGTTCGGGTGAATGTGCGCCTTGCGATATTGCTCAACATATTTGGGTTCCTCCAGTTCCCTCCGCAAAGGACTGGAATAACCTTTATCATTTTATGATTGCCAAAGTTGTTCCATCTCTTAAGGCTTGCTTCAAAGAGAACGAATACAAATGGGATGTAGAAGATGATGAAACTAAATTCGCTTTCCTGATGATTATTGGCGGAGAGATATTTGAGATTGCAGATGACTTTTCTGTTTGCCTAGATGGAAAAGGTTACTACGGAGTAGGGTCAGGTTCAGATTTTGCAATAGGCGCACTCAGCGCTGGAGCAACTCTCAAAGAGGCTCTAAAGATTGCTTCAGATAACGATGCCTTTACATCTCCACCGTTTATTTACCACACGCAACAAAAGCGTCAGAAGGTTGTAACTCGACCTAAGAAGTAGTATACTAACCCTAGTTGTAAAAGAAGGCAGAGATTCTGCTGGACGGATGCGACTAGAGGGAGGTAACTTGAGTATAAAATACTTTAGCCGTAATGAAGATGGCGTGATGGTTCAGAAATGGACTGATGACGCTGTTAAGTATGAAGTGACAAGGGATAGAAAAGATGGCTCTATTAGTAGGCACATCAGAGCAAAAGAGATGTGGCTTAGTTTATATCGCTATGACGAGTCTGCTCCTTTTCATGTTACTTGGATGAGTTGTAATTCCAGCGGGAAACCATTGGAAAATCCTACTCAATGGAATACTCACGAACAGGGTGCGTATTTCAATATCGACATGGGTAAATTTGCAACATTAAAAGAGGCAGAAAATTTTGCTCTTGGTTTTGCTTACGATTATCGAGAATACGGAAATTTCTTTCTCTATGACCCTGCAAACCCTGTGTTTGAAAGATTGAAGCAGGAAGAAAAATATAGTGACAGAATAAAGATTTCCGAGATACCTGTTCTATGGAAATATAACCGTGCAACTCAAATGTACGACGGTATAAAAATTCAAATACCTTACAACGATGTTAGTCAAGAGGTGCTTGAAAAAAGAAAAGAGGAGACAAAGCGTCGCCTTGAACTAAGAGAGAAAATCAAAAACGGAGGGGAGGACACACGAATTATGGTTAAAATTCTATTGAATGTAGACCTTGGTGACTTGGGACAAGCAATCTCAGATAAGTTACTTGAGGAAGTTTCTACCGTTGATGGTGTTGGTGCTGATGGTGACTCTGTTTACAATGTTGATGATGTCGTAGTTGATGTCAAAAATACTGGTGAAGTAGAGGCTACCTTTTATCTCGAGCGTGAATCAGGAAAATTCACAAGTGCAGATGAACTACGGAGTGAGATTGTAAATTCAATCAGTAGTATCGATATAGATTTACCAATTACAGTAACGGAATAGGGGACAAGATGAACGAGCAAGAAGTAAATGAAAGGTTTGACAACTTGGTAAAGCCACAGGTTGTTAAAGAAAAAAAGGAACCAGCAAAGTTCCCTGAACTGCGATACCTATGGGGTGTTGTTCTTCTCGGTAGTTTTGTCTTGGTTGTCTTGAGCGCGGTAATCACCACGGTTATCGAAGCCTTGTAATCCGCAGATGCAGATTACTCGGGACTCAAAGGTAGTTGGATTGGGAACGGGAATTACTCGGTAACAATCAGCCGAGTGATTCTTGTTTCTCCATGTATCGTTCAGGGTCATAAATAGTTATTGCCTTTGCTATTAAGTGTGGTTGTAAAGTCTTTGCATGATGTCCACAAAAATATAATTCACCGTTTAGAAACGAGGCTCCGACTTTTGCCTTGGCTCCGCAACTATCACAGTTCTCAAACACTTCAATAGGTGTCCGAACCATCGCGGTCATTTCTTTTGCTTTGACTCAGGCGGATATTTTTCAATCTGCTCTCTAATTTTTCCGTCCTTACCCATTCGAACTATCCAGCCATCTTTGATTTGCATGGGATTAAATGAATCGCATCTTTTATATGAGGCTGACATTAGCCCCTCCTCTTTAATAACTCTTCAAAATCTTTCTTCTTTGTTCCGCCATCATAAGACCAAGCGTATCCCTTGTTTACTAATTCCATATTAAGGGAACCCGTTCCTTTATTAACAAATAGCCATCCAAGGATTCTGCCGTACTTTTCTGAACTGTCTACCTTCTCGGTGCGGATAACAATATCGGTTGCTCCCTCCAAAGCCTTCTTCAAATACTCTTTGACTTCTTGCCCTAGGATTTTTTCTCTAGCATCTGTCGTCCGAGATTCAGGGGTATCAATACCAGCAAGGCGAACTCGAGATGTAAAAGAAATATCAAAGCCTAAATCGATGACCACATCAATCGTGTCACCGTCTACAACTTTTACAACTTGTTTAACTCGATACTCGTACATTACTTTTCCTTTTTCGAATCAGTAGTTTTAATGTCATAATTGTAACGGTTGGAATCTTCGGCTATCCATTTACCCGCATCTTCAACATCCCAAGTGTAGGTATTGATTAACCTATCAATGACTATTGTGTCTTTAGTAGTAAAAGATGGTTCGTAAAGCAACACTCGATTGTTTGGTTGGATGGCATAGTTCCCGTCATCGCGTTCAATTACATGACCGCATTTATGTTGCCCAGGATTTTCAGAATACCCTTGGTCTAAAATGTTGGACTCGGGGTTATGCCAATCTAGGGTGAATAAATACTTACCTAATACTTTTTCTTTTTTCCTATCCCTGTAAGACATTTTCATATTGGCTAAGTTGGCAAACTTTGTGACCGATACATAGGGACTGAAAGAATTCCAAAGAACCAAGTTATGTAAGTCCTCTTCGGGAACATTGGGCTTGGTGCAAAAAGCGTTAATCGGCATCCGCCACCAAATCCCGCCATCCTCCATCAGAAAATGAAACAAGGGGCTTCGGTTCTGAACTGTTGCTACTCCAAAAATAACGCATGGAAAATACTGGTCGTGGCTGTCCTGTTGATTGCGTAGAAAGTTCCCTCTCACATAACACTCTATGGGAGGGATATTGGCGTTTAACTCAGGCAAAGGTGGCTCTTACATCCTGAGTCGCGGGTGGGCATAATGCCTTCAAAAGTGCGGAGACTGCTGGTGTAAGAGACATGAGCCAAGCGTATCAGGCGAACACTTGTTCTAATTTAGGCGTGAAAATTCTTTGTGTTTCGGGATGATTTCTAACCCCAGTTGTGTTATACTGGTGTAGTCCTGAGAGGAGGACAGAATGAAGAAAGTCTACGAAGTAGAAGTCAGAGGTCAAAAAGAAAAGTATCACTTTGCGACTAAAGGCGAGGCTGAGGCTTATGCGATAACTGCAACTGCTTGGGTCGGCGGTCAATACAGAATTACAGGAATCTTCATCAACGAACCAGTAGAAGAGGTGGCTAAATAATGACTACAACAATCGAGAAGGTAAAAGTTACGCCTAAAGTTGGCGACATTCTTTACTCATCATGGGGCTACGACCAAACCAATATCGACTTTTACAAAGTCGTTAAGGTCAGCGAATTCTCTGTTTGGATACAGGAACTCAGCAAGAAAATTGTTGAGATAACTGGGTGGGCGCATGAAAGAGTCGTGCCGACTGATTCATCAACTTATGAAACTCGTAATTACGAGAACAACGAAATAGAGACTCGAACTTACGCAATTAGCAGACATAAAATCCAATACCCAACTTGGCAAACCGAGAAGGAATACTATGTAAAACTTAATAGTTTTTCCTCGGCTTCTCCTTGGGACGGTAAACCAAAAGACGCAAGCCACACACACTAGATTATTAACCCCAGTTGTGATAAACTGGGGTTGTTCTTAGAGAGGAGAACATTGTGAAAAGTAAAGATATAAAAGTAGGCGGTATTTATGCTTACAAGCGTTACAGAAGTTACAGCGGAAGCGCTTGGGTTAATGCAGTCAAAGTAATTACCGTGGGCAAAAAGAAAGTCGAGATTAAATTCGTAGACAAAGTGACATTTGAAGAGATTGATGTTTCAAATCCTAGGTACTACGGTGCTAAATCTGAGTGGGTTCCATTCTCTTTCATCAAGGGCGAATACCAAGAGTATGTTGAGCAGATTAAGCAAGAAGAGGCAGAGTACAAAATCTTGCTTGCTGGATACGCCAAGGAAAGAGCAGAGAGAGAAAAGTTCCAAAAGGAAGTTTACGAACCTGCCTTTGCTGAACTTTTATCCCAACTTGAGGCTTTGCATGAATATGTTAATCCTTACGATTCATTAAACTCTTTGCCTCATGACTTGATAGTAAAACTATCTGCAATCTTAAAAGAAAAGGCGGTGGCGTAATGGGGTGGGATGTAACTCAAGTAAGTAGCAGATTTACCACTAAGCAATTTATTAACTGGTATCTTAAAAGTACCTACGATGGTATTTATGAGCCAGTTAAAATCTTCGAGGGTAAGAATGAATTTGGGCAAAAGGCTTTCTATGTAGCCCTAAAGAAACTCGAGGATAACTCAATCTTCGCTTGTGTTATTTTGACCAAGCGTAAGAATGGCTCCGTGGCTGTAAAGGTCTTAGGGGAATCCGAAGAACCTTTGTACTACGAGGCTCCTAAATCATTCATTGATGTCTTAACTCCAGCATCAACTTATAGCGGTGCTTGGTGGAGAAACAGATGCTTAGAAAAATACTTAGAGAAGGAGGACGCATAATGAGTTATCAAGGGATAAGCACAGAGACGCTTCAATCAAGCCTTGATGTTTATTACGCAAGGCTGACAAGTTGGAATACATCTGAGGCTAAGAAACAAAAGTATCTTATCCGTATCGATGAGATTACTGATGAACTTCAGAAGAGGGAGACACTTGAAACCCTTAAAACTGCTAACAAGGTGTTAGTCGAAATGTTCGGAGAGGGGAATAACTAAATGGGGTATACACATTACTGGGCTTTCCAAGAGAAGCCATCCACAGAAAAGTTTGCTGAGTTCATAGAAGGCGTCAAGCAGATTGTCGCTACTGCTGAAGAAGCAGGAATTGAAATCGGTGAGCAAAAATATGAATCAGATTGTGTAAGTTTCAACGGCGTAGGAACTGGAGCGCATGAGATTTTCTATATCGACCTACACAGTCATGATGATGGATTCTGCAAGACTGCGGAGAAACCATACGACATGGCGGTAACTGCATCCCTAATCCTTGCTAAGAAAGTTTTTGGTGCTGACATCAGCATCCGAAGCGATGGGGATTGGAAAGATTGGGAAAGCGGACAACTGCTCTACGAATCTGTTTATGACATCCAGCCTCAGAATGTTTTGGCTAGTCGGTGATTGAGTGGTTAGCGCTCGCCATTAGCATTATTGCTTTAGGTGTTTCGATTAAGGCTTACTTGAACTCGGGCTGGATTGATATTGATTGGCACTACAAGGATGAGGAATAACTACAAACTTCCCCATTGATTTGATTGCCCGATAGATATTGGCGCAATGCTTTGAATGACTGAGCGATTCTCATAAAGGGCTAGAAGGATTGCCTCGGCTCTGTCAGGGGATGCAACGCCTCGCTTCTTCATGTCTATCTTTGATTCAATAACAACTCGACCTGAAGCATCGGATGTATATGTTGGACCTGCCATTTGAGATAGCACAAACCTATCTACATTTAATCTAATATCCTGTTTGCCATCTTTGGGCTGAACCAACTGCCGAGCGTTCCACCACATCTCTGCTCTTTGATTCTTGAACTTGGCTTGGTCTTTAGGCTTCTCGGCTACATTGACTGCGATGATGTCAGCAATTAGCGAGCGCTCTTTGCACCATCTATCCAACATGGAGACAACACCCCAACCTAATCCGATGGTATCGACCTTGACTCTAATCCTGTCTTTGACTCCTCTATCTTGATGAATCTTGATGCAAACTTCAATCTCTCGCATAACCACACCAGCCACATCAACTGCGTTAGCATTTTGCTTACCTGATGAGCGGTGAACAATGCTTACTGCTCCGCCATCTAATCGAGCAATAACAAATTCATCTCCGCCATCTGATGCAATATCAACTCCCAGTTTAATTATCTTAGATTCAATTGGTGTTTCATTCTCTGTTGCTAACTCAGCCCAAGCAAACGGGATTACCTTGCCTGTACTTGACTTAGGGAATTGCGCCTTAACACGGGCTTCAACGAATGTAGAGTCCTCGCCAAACTCAGACATCACATCATCGACCCAAGTTTTATCTACCAAGTGTGTTTTAACTTCGTGGGCTTCTATGTAATCAGGGCAAGACTTGCATCGACCAGTTGGCTCGCCCGTAAAGTTTGGCGTCTCATAAGCGCTGATTGGAATTATGTTGTAGAGCGGACTCGAGCAGATTCTTTCAAACCAAGTTTGCTCGGCATCTGTTGGAGGGTTACCAAGGACAAGTAGTTTTGTATTACCTCCAGTCATCAGGGACTCAAGGGCTGTGCCGATTGTGTCGGATAAACCTCCAGCCTCATCAACTACTACGAGCAAGTTAGGTGCGTGGATACCTTGAATTGCTGTTTCATCATGAGCGGCGGGACTAAATCCATATCCAACTACTGTGCCATTGATTTTCCATTGAACCGTATCGGCTTCTCCAGGCAGGTTGTTCTTTGAATGAACTCTACGAATTGCCGCCCACATAATGTTTCTAACCTGTCGATGTGTAGTCGCTGTTGTAATTGCTACCGCCGTCCCAGGGGCGTGACAAGATAACCACCAAGCAACTGCTCTAGCCGCTAAGTGAGATTTTCCAGGAGCGTGACAAGCAGGAACTACCGTTCTTTTATTAGTCATCACAGAATTAAGAATCTCTTTTTGTTTACTCCATAAAGTTTCATTCAGCCCTTGTTCAACAAAACCTATTGGGTCGTTTTGCCATCTAGCCCATGGATTCTCTAATTCAGCATCAAGGATAACCAGCAAGGCATGGCGCTCTTCAGGTGTGAGCATGGCAAGCAACTCAGCCTGTTTGTTGGTATCGCTTTCGAGGAACTTATCGAGAAGTCTCTCGGTCATAAGTTAAGCGCTCTTCGTTTTACGGGACTCGAGAACCTTGGCTATCTTCTCTTGTAGTTCTCCCATGGTGACTGTAACTCTAACTTCTGACACGGAATGACTCAAAACTTCTTGCTTATCGATGCGACCAAAATCTTCAGGAACTTGACGCTCTAACCACCAAGCCGATGCTTTCCAATCTCCTTGACTAGCCGCGCTGGATATAACCGCAACCTTTTTGGCGATTGCTTCCGCTCGCGCCCGTGTGAGTGACTCCAAAAACTCTAAGTAGATTTTCTCCTCGGGTTTAGGTTTAGCATCAGGAATCGTTGCCAGCCTATCCCGCTCTACCATTCCTCGGCTCATCCAGTTATAGAAAGTCGACTCAGATATGTTCACCATGGCTACCGCTTTGTTTACTGGCATACCAAGCACAATGAGGTTGATTAACTCTTCTCGCTTTACCTCATCAAGAAGCATCAACATTCGCCCACCAGTTTTGGGTTTAGGTTTAGCGCTCTTCTTTACAACTGCGGTTGTCACTTGTTTTTCTCCATGGGTTTATTCTACCCTCTTAACAACTAGAGCAGTAGTTATACGCTCTAATGTTATTAACACCAGTTTGAAACTCTTTACCGCAATGATAACAACTGACAGTCTTTGTCTCAGACTTGTCCTCTAGTTTGGTTATTTCAAACCCTAGTAATTTCATTTAATTCTCCTCCACTTCACACGCCTCTACGGGGATAAATAATAACTCAGCGATGTCTTTCCAGCCATTTATCGTGTTAGCCCATTCATTCAAATCCTCGGTATGAACTCTCATGTTGTGTTCGCCTACCCGAATTGTTGTGCGACCCACAGGAATATGCCCAGGCTTAGATTTTCCCCCTGAGAGAATTTCAGCCACTTCTTCAGAACTAAAGCCTGTTCCCCGCAAGCCCGTACTCATTAGAAGTTTGTTCAACTCCTGTGGGTCGTAGGTTGCCAAGTCAGAGGTTCGATTATCAACGATAAGGATTTTAATTTCCTCTACCTCATCAACATCAACCCAATGAACGGCAATCTTTTCCCACCCTAACTGAACCGCGCCTTGATAGGTGTGGTTCCCTGAGAGAATATGTTTGGTTGCTTTATTAACAACAATAGGTCGGTACTGCCCCATGTGTGTAAGGGACTCGATGATTGAACCGATGTCGCCTTCTCTTGGATTAAGTGGATGAACCTTAATCTCATTGATTGAAACTGTTTCAATATCTGTGGCTTCGACATTTGAGCGCTCACCGCTTGGCTCAGGCTCAACTGGTTTGCGTTCAGGTAATCCCAATCGGGTTTTAATCTCTTTGATGGCTTTCTGTTTGGTTGGAGCATCTACATAGAGTTGCTCTTTCCAAGCCTTGTAAGCCTCCATCTCGACTGTGAACTTCCAAGCGCTAATTTTTACTTCAGGGTCGCTAGGTAAAGACTTAGAACCGCCTACATTGTCTTTGTCTTTGCCATTCATCAGCCTATCTAAAGTCTCAACCTCAGATTGAGTGAAGCCTGTTCCTTCAAGTTCGGGGAGCGCTGTCAATAAACTTTTAAGTAATGGTTCGTTATATGTTGCAAGGTCGGTTAGCCGATTATCAGCCAAGACAATCTTGCGAGCGCTCTCTTCATCTACCTCGACATAAGTTATCTTGATTTTTTTCCAGCCAAGTTTCTTCGCTGCTTTGTAGGTGTGGTTACCAGCCAAAATGAAATTCGTTCCGTACTGAACAACAATTGGACGATATTGCCCATGGGCTTTGAGTGACTGAGCAATCGCCTCAATGTCACCTCTGCGTGGATTCGTTGGGTAACTCTCGAGCGTGTTAAGCGCAACTGAAGCAACTTGTCCAACTTTTATGTTCGCTTTCACTTTATGTATATCCATGCTTCAAAGTTAAAGAACTTCCAAAACATTGTGCCTACTGTAAATCCTGCGTTTTCTGCCAATATCTGATTTCGCATTGAGGTGTTTACTTTCATGATTGGTCGAAGGTCGCGCTCTTTGTTTAATATCTCATCAGCGCTAAAGGCTTTGCGCTTGAAGTCATAATGAGCGCCATGGATTGCTTGCTCTAGTTCACCTGATTCTTCTCGGACTTTCTCAGCCCATATAAAAGCCCCACCCTCAACTAAAGATTCGTAGATAAGGCTCAGGATGTTTGGTCTGTCCTCGTATGGGATAAATTGAAGTGTAAAGTTTGAAAGAATTAAACTGGATTTACCAAGGGTAGTAAAGGCTCTGAGGTCTTTGCGTAGATACAAAGTTTCATCATGCGACTCAGGCAAAAGGTTATCGGCTATATCAATTCCAACTTTCTTGCCACGATGAGGAAGTCTTTCTAAAAGTTTGCCAGTAGAACATCCAAGGTCAATCACTTGAGTATCTTCGGTCATGAAGTATGTACTCAAGTCACAAATTGCTTCAGTCAGGGTGTGATAGTTTGGAATTGATTGAGCAATATGCTCATCAAAATCTCCTATGGTGTCAAACGAGAATGGCTTAGTAGAACTCATGAAGCCTTCTACCAATTGCTTCCACGACAGGAATTGTAATTGTTCTTCCGCACCGTTCATATCTTTCGGCATCTGAAACTCTTCGTCCATCATCGTAAAACTCCGTCCATCCATCAGGTAATCCTTGAAGTCTTTCACATTCAAGCGGTGTTAATTTTCTGATTGCAACTGAATTTTCATCTCCAACTACAACGCCGTGCCTATCTTGAGAAGTAACCGTGTACATTGGTTCGTTATCTTCTTTAATCATTCTTCCGTTTGGCGATTTATTGACTCTTGCTACATCAAGAATCGCTTTTACAAAAGGAACATTATGCCCTCCAGTTCCCATGTTGGCTGTTAAGGTAGGAACTCCTTCACTTTTATATTGTCGGAAATATCCTCTTCTCCATTGAGCAACTTCTAACTCAGGAAAATCCTCCATTACATAAGGTCGAGATGCTCCCCCTTTGTAATAATGGGCATCGAGCGTTGGAGAAATGTTGGAGAGAAGCCCCTCCCTTCTTCCTTGTTCTTTTTCGTTCGACTCATCATTCTCTGTACTTGAGATTCCGATAGGAAATACTTTTGGTCGGGGTTTTCCTCTAAGATTTCCGATAAGGAAAATCCTTTCTCGGTGTTGCGGGACTCCGAAATTTTGGCTGTCAAGCAATTCCCATTGACAGTCATACCCCAAGCCATCCAAGACTTCGAGGATGATTTCGAAAGTTCTTCCTTCGTCGTGGTTGAGGAGTCCTTTGACATTCTCAAAGAGAAGATACGGTATTGACTTTTCGCTTGCGAGTCTAAACATCTCAAAAGCGAGTGTCCCTCGGGTGTCATCCAAGGAAAATCCTGTTCGCTTTCCTGCAATTGAAAAAGTCGCACAAGGGAATCCTCCAACGAGGAGGTCGGCATCAGGAATGTCTCCAGCGGAAACATTTCTAATATCTCGTCCGTCGGGTTGTTCTCCGAAATTTCGGGCATAAATACTCCTAGGTCTCTCTAACCATTCGTTAGCCCACACACACTCATGACCTGTTCTTTCAAGTCCGAGTCTGAACGCACCAACTCCTGCGAACAACTCTATAAATTTCATTAAGCAAGTTGTTTCGCTGGTCGTCCTCGTCTGCGAACTAAGTTACCTTGAGCGTCGTACTCAGGTGTACGAGAAATATCATTGCGGATGATTTTGTAAATCAACTGCTCAGATACTCCCATGGCTTCAGCAATTTCACGGTAGGTAATGCGCTGTTTACGCAATCGAAGAATCAACTGCTTACGGCGTTTACCTAAATCTTGAATCTGTACTTGATGGGTACGGATAGCATCGGTAAGTAACTTAACCTCACCAAGTCCTTTGCCATCTAACTCTGTCGCTTCCATTACTGTACTCATATAACTTCTCCCTCTTCGAACAGGCGTTCGACTGCATCATCAAACTTGACCTTCTTCTGAATGTGGTTTGCCGTTGCGACAAATTCCAATTCAATTTTCATAACTGATTTCTTATACGCAATTAACATCGCAATATAAAAAGGCAGTATGAAAAAACTAGCAACCGCTATTCCTACAACTGTCCATATTAAATTCCAGTTCAAAATGTCCTCTCCTTCTTTACTCCTCGTATGTAAATAACTAACGAATTTTTATCGTTCCTTGGTGGCAGAAAAATTAAAGATTTAACAAACTGCGAAGAATCATCGGGAAGAACTCCCGCGTCTACGAGTCCATCAATCGCCGCTTTTGCTGAGGGATTACACGCCCCTACATCCTGTAAGCGACCACCTTTCTGATGTGGTTCCACCGTAACGGTAATCCACGCCATAGGGGGAATCTTCTCATATTTAGCCAAGAGTTGAAAACCCGCTCGCCATTCCTTTGTGAGTTTTGCTCGCTCCCATCGGTTGCCAGCCCGTTCAGCATTAGTCGTCCAAGGACGCTGGTTGAACTCAAGACGATAAATCGTCTGCTCGGCTTCATCAATCTGACAGAAACATTCCATGGCTCAAGCATGAGGGTTACTCCTAATCATGTCCAGTTGTGTTTTCTGCCCGTAGTTGTCAATATTCCACCAAGCACCAGTTTCGTCTTGAAATGGAATCTCTTCAGCCGATTCAATCTTTTGAATTAGGTATCCGAGTTCACGGGCTTTGGCTCTGTTTGACTCGACCCATCCATGACAACCGCTAGTTCCAGTACCACAAAGAACAATTAGATTCGCTGATTCATGAAGCATCTCATTCTTTGAGCCACCCATCATTCGAGGTCGCCTGTGATGAACTGACATTGGAAAACCTAAGAAATCTCGATTACATCTTTCACACTTATAGAAAGCACGGGCTAAGACAACCCATCGAGTTTCTTCAGATACTCGGTTAGGTTTAGGCTTTGCCATTGGAGTCTTTCATCTGCGATGGCGTCCAAGCAAGCAGGGCATACTTCTGACTCCGTTTGAATCGCCATCTGCTGTACCAACCTACAAATCGCAACATCCTCATGAGTTAGGTGCCACCGTCCCATTATCATTTTCCAACGGAGCATCTTGACCTCTGTTCAATTTATCTAATAATTCTTTTTTAATTTTTGCTACAACTTCAGGAGAGGCTTTTTCTTTTTCTTTTTTCTCCCACTCTAAAGACATTTGGCGTCCGCGCTCGCGTTCTCTCGAGTCGGCTAGTCTACGACGCCACTCCCGATTTATGTGCGATGGAGTAATGGCTGTGTCAAGGTTTGAGTAATGCCAAGAAACAATTTTCTTTGCTTCATCTAAAGGCACATCTGTATCCAAAGACTCAGCCCATGCTCGAACCTTTAACTCATCGACCTGAATTCGCAAGTCATAGATTCCAATAAATCCTAAAAGGATTGCTAGGTCAGATAGATTCATTGCGGAACTTTTCTGCCAAGTCGATTGCTCTAATTGCTGATTGTTCATGTTTTGTTTTTACTCCTACTCCTCTGAGAACTAAATCCATCTGACGCATTGAAGGGACTGTCCCTATGTAATCTAAAGCCTGTTCAATCTGCTCGGCTGTGTAGTTTCTTTTCTCTGCCGCTTGGCAGATTGCCAGTAGTGAGTGCCACGCACTTTTGCCTAAAGGTTTAACTCTTTGCTTCTCCCACCATTTTCTAGCAACTGCTTCAGAGACCGCGATAACTGCGATAGCAGTTTCGTCGCTCTTTGTTGTAGATAGGACGGATGTATAGGACGGATGGTACGGAGTGGAGTTGGGGAGTGAGACCTCTAAAGTTGGGGAGTTGTGGGTATCTGAGTTGGGGAGTTCTACATCCCCTAAACTTTGTTCCTCCCCAACATAGTTGGGTAGTTTCTTCCATAACAACTGATAGACAGTTGCGTTGCCACGGGAGTTTCCCTTAGTAATAATCTTCAAGTGTCCGTCGGCAATCATCTCGTTGATAACCTTTCGGACATACTCAACAGAGCATCGACCTTTGGTTGAGAGATTAGTTTGAGATGCAAAAAAGCGACCATCATCATGAGAAATATCTGCGAGCGCTAGGTGGATAAGTAGACGGGTTCCGTCGTAGGGCGAATCAGCCCAAACTTTTGTTATCCACCTAATGCTCACAAATTACCTCCACAATGCGGACAACATTTTTTGCGTCCTTGTCTTTCAATAACTCGATTCTCAATACAACTAACATCTACATAAATCTTGCAACCATCTCGAGCCTCTTTAAGTCGAGCAATGCGTCCAGTTTTATGAAGAACAGACAATACACCCGAAGCGGTTCCGTGGTGAAGTCCAGTTATCTCGGAAAGTTCTTTCCAAGTTAAACCCCTCATCTCTCGTTGAGATAAAAGGTTCAAGGCTTGCGCTTGACGCAGGGCAGTCTTACCTGACCTATCTGCATGAAGCGCTCGCTCCTTAGAAGTCTCGGTTCCGCTATGCCCTGAAGTTCCGTTATACGGTAACTCGGGCTGGTTCAATAGTGCTGACATCTTCGATTACCTCTTCCAACTTCGGTGGGTTCAATTTAGATTGTTGCTCTTTGAACTTGGCACGGAATTGGTCAAGAAGTCCAACGGGGTAGGCGTCCTTGTTCGCGGTTATGTACTGACCGACCTCGGATAAAGATTCAATCGTGGTCGATTGGTTAATTTTTGCTATGACTGCTTCGGATGCTAAAACATCTTCAGAACTTGAGCGTTCATAAGAATGTGCATCAGGGTCTACCTCATCGGTTGGTAGTGATAACGATTGAAGCAAGGCAGTACGGAAAGCAACTGACATGGCTTTGGCTGTTGCCTTGTCGCCTGAGTCCATTGCTTCTCCAACAACTGTTGCCTTTAGTGAATCACCGTTTGCTCCAATGAATGTGTAGGTCACTTTAACTCTGACATGACCCATTGCTGTTCGGTTGCGTCCAATCTCAACTGTTTGATAGTCGTACTCTTCAACTGAAGGCACCACGACTACACCGAACTTTTGAAGTGCTGGAGATACCGCATTAACGACAGAATCAATTCCTCGGAAATTAAATCCTTGGGCTGTGTTCTTGTCCTTCTTTGCGATTGCTCCCACCGCTTTCATAACTTCACTCAATGCTTGAGCGATAGGTAATTTGTTTTCCATGTTTCCTCTCTCTACTCTGCTATTAAGAACGAGACTGAAACTTCAGCGGGTACAACTTTGACTGAAGGAACAATTTCGCCTTGGGTTGATATTACTTTATCTTCTGACTGATTCAAAGCACCTAGGGCTTTTTTATCAACTTCTTTTTTAACTCGGACTAATTCAGGGGCATTGGTCTCAGCCCATTCAAGGAACTTAGATTCGTCCTCAATATCGAATTTAACTCGACCTGAGATAGTTTTAATGGTGCCGTGGGGCAGGAGTATGCTTTTACGGTCTTTAGAGCGCTCCTGAAGGGCGTATGGGCGTAGGTTCGCTTCAAACCATTCAGCATCTCTTTCAAGGTCTGTATTGACCTTCTCTAGCCATTCTGAGACCCTCTGTAATTCTCGGTCAAAGATTGCTTTGTTATCTAATTGCTTGCGTCGAATGGATGCAAGTTTTCTCATTGCCCAATCTGCTTTTGAATCGTCATCTACGACGAATGGCTCACGGGCTGGTTCCTCGATGATTTCAAAATCATCTACTGGTGTTACTGATAATGCGTTGTCCATGTGGACTCCTCTCGTTATAGGAGAGGGTACTAAACTGGGGTTTAGATTGTCAAGCCCTACAACCCGATAACTTGTCCAACATACATTGAGGCACCGACAACCGTACAGATAAAGAGCGCTCCAACGGTACGGATAACCCATTCGGAGCGACTCTCCATCTTTTCAAGACGGTCTGTAATGTGGTTCATGGCTTGAGTGACTCTTTCAGAGTCCGAGTCGTAAACATCTTTGCGAAGATAAGTTTGGCTGACATTCAGATTCATCTGCTTGACTTCCATGGTCAGGTCATCAAGCCGACGCATAATCTCTCCTAAACTTGGCTTTACTTCTTCGCTCATTTTTTATGCCTCGTACTTCGGGCGGACAACTGCCATGATTAGTTTGTAATTTCTTTTCTTTAAGAAAGCGCCGTCTCCGTTTGATTGACTGCCCTTTCCATCACCGCTTGTATTACCTTCGTAAACTTGTAGATACTTTAAGGTTGTGTTGTTCCATTTCACAATACCAACATGGTCTGCCTGAGCATCATCATCAAACTGGAAAAATGCAATATCTCCAGCCTTGGCTTGTCCAACTGGAACCAACTGACCTTTACCTGCAAACCATTTCAAACCAGCATCGCATGAAGCAAAACCTTTTTTAGATTCAGCCGCAATCAGGTCAGAGAGATTAGCCTCCTTGAAGCACCATGAAACATACATGGCGCACCAAGGCTGATTATTGAGTCCATACCATTTACCAAATTTTGTATCGTTGTTAGTACCTTCTCGGTATCCAGCATCGACTTCGGCTTTAGCCGCTAGTAGGACTTTTTGAACTGACACTTATTTCTTCTTTGCTGTTTTTTTGGCTGTAATCTTTTTGACTACTGCATCTGTTACTCCGTCGGCAATTTTGCCAAACGCAGGGTCTTTAGGGTTAGCCGCTCTGATGGCGACGGGGAGTACGGCTGAAACGCCAGCCGCTAAAATTGCTTTAAGTGCATCGCCATCAAGAGCAAGGATGTCCCCGCCTGTAATCATGAAGGCTGTTGTTACTGCCGCTAGGAATGACCGTCCATACGAAGCGAGCATTGCTTTAATTTTACTGTCCATTATATTCTCCTAAGAGTAGGTGGATAAATTCTAACCTATGGTTTATGAACCACGGTTATTATGCTTGTTTCCCAATGACTAACAAATCTGCGCCAAATGATATTAACCAAACTGTGTCATTTTGCGTTGGGCTATAACTGCTCAGATATTTGACTGAAGGCAAAGTGTTTGCACCTCCAGCAATTTGAACATCAAGAGAAGCGGGACTGACATTTACAGTCACAACTTTTGCTTGGCGGAGCCGTAGATTTGGCAAACTGACATCGCCTTTTATTTGATTAACAAGGTAAGCCAAGTCCATCAGAATCTCCTACTTCTGCCAATTGCGTTCATCGTACCCTTGGCATCTAGGGGTATCGTGATTGAGTCTAGGGTCAAAATTTTGTCTACGCCAACTGGAGTGCGGGTGATTTTTACTAGGTCATAAACATCATGGGCAGGGTTCACTATTTGGTCCCATGTAATTTTCTCGGTTGAGCCTATGACTTTCTTTAACTCAGCCTTAGCCGCCTCGGTTGCCTCGGCAACTGTTAGCACCGTTGGACTGCTCATAAACTTTACAACCTCACCGTAGGTTTTGCGGTAGGTAGGTGAACTCGGGTTATCGTCAAAGGCTTCACCAATTACACCAATAGATAAGTTTGTTCCCTCTCCTGTAAATATAACCCCATTATAGGACTCATCAATACTAAGAGAACGGTTGATTTGAATTAAGATTGAATCAGCGCCGTCGGTATATGTAGCAACTGGTGAACCCAAGTCAGGGTCAGGAATTGGTCGCATACGGGCTGTACCGTTTTCATCAAAATATAAATCCATAGAAGCGGACTCAGCAATCTTCAAAGCCTCGCGCCATGGGTCAGAACTTTGGTCAAGGGTTGGATATAGCAAAGTTGTAACTTGTCCAGTAGCAGGAAAGATTGTTTTAACTTGCGGGTACCTAAACTTCAAAATTTGTTCAATAGCGGTTTCTTTGGCTGTGCCATCTGCAATATAGAACTCATGGTTTGTAAATTTAGCCCGAGCAAGAAGCAAACTTCGGTCAGAGCCTTTGACTGCAATTTTTACACCTTGGGCTGTATCTGTAATTTCTACACCCGTAATTACAAACACTCCAAGAGGAACTAATTCCTCGGTGCCGTCAGGAAAGACAACCCCGCGGTAAATTTTTATTTCTCGGTTATATGGCAGAAAGATTGCCGACCTATTGTTTTGTGGGACTAAGGTTCCATCTTTATCTATGAACTCAAGGGAACACTCGCGCCGAACTGAACGGCGGTTATCAATACTTACGCTTCCTGAAATTGGTTGAGCGGTGCTAATAATAGTTCCGTTTGAGACATCAAAGACCTCAACCTTTACTTTAGTTACATGAGATTTTTTTACGGTTTCTTTGAATAAAGCCGAGACTGCATACATTATGGGGCATCAACTTCAAAGTAAGTAACTTTTACAACTCTAATTAAACTGTCTATATTTCCTGATTCTGTCCAGTTTCTATCTACAAAACGAACATACTTTAGACGAGCAAGCGGGTCGCGTACTAATAGAGTTCCTTGGTAAACAAGAACTGGGTATAACTCATCCCAAGCATCTTCTCCTTGAACTGTAATCTCATAGGTACCATCAATACCATAAATAGATTGGGCTACAACTACTGACTTAGATGCACCGAGGGGTTTGAATACTCCATAGGCTTCAACAATAGTTTGACTTAAAGGTTGTTGAACTTTAACCCCTACAACTTTTATATTATCATCATCGGGGGCGACAAAAGACCAACTTAGAGGATTAGGAACAAGAATAGGAGAAGAGGATGTGTAACCTGAAGAAATAGTAGCCATTAAATATCAGCCCTCGCTTTCGCTCTGTATTGGATTGTTGTATCAAGAGGAATTTCATAATCGTCAATTTGAGCAATTTGTGAAGTATCAGCCGTAACTGGACTGTTACGGATAGCGGTAAATATAGTTCCACCATCTACTGAACGCTCTACATCAAATTTGAATTCTGAAAACCCACCACGGGTAAAGACAGGCTCATTACCTGAGTGAAAAGCAATCTTGTCTACATAATGAACTCCGCTTGCACTTGCGCTAATAACTTTTACAAAAACTTGAGCATGGGTAGCGGTTGGGGGCGCTAAAACTGTTGCACTCGCTGTTGCCCAAGCAGAACTGGTTGCGCTGACTGATGTTCCAAAAGTCGTGCTTATTGTTGCACCCGCTGAAGTCAAATAGCGAATACCAACTGCACAATCACGGGTTGTACTCCCTGCCTTAAAATCTGCAATAGCAGAAAATTCTTGGTTTGCTGAAACTATAAATTTTGTACCAGTAGTTGTTGATGCCGTGGCATCTCCTGATGCTGTTGCTGTTATTGCAAGTGAGGCTGTGCCATCAGAGAATTGAGCAGTTGAACGAGCAATTGAAGAATTTGTTACTGCAATCCAACCAGTTGTATTGGTTTCAAGGGAGGCTTGGTTAGCGCTTAGAACATTTGTTCTACCAAAAACTGTAAGGGTTACTGCCTCAATGTTGGTATCGTAGAAAGCGGTAATAAGTGGTGTAGAGGGAGCATCAACATCAATAGTAAATTGACTATAAGCATAATCACTAAAGTAATCAGCACCGTTTAATAATTGAGCAACTCGCACATAGGCTCTATAAGTTGTGCTATCGGCTAAGTCAGCCTCAAGCGTTTGCCCGTCGTTACCTGAAGTTACAACTCCAGTCTCTACTGATGGGGTTGTTGTTGCAGGGTCAAAACCTGAGCCACCGTATGTAGCGGCGTCAAAGATTTTAATTTCATAAGCGCTTTGTGGGTCACCATCTACATCAGCATAAGTCCAAGTAACAGAAGGAAAAGTAGTATCTGTGATAGTTCCAGTTGGCGCTGTGACTGTTACGGTTGGTTGAGTTGTAGTTTCTACATCAACAAAAAGAGCAACAAGGTCTGCTCGGTCACCGCTTATTATTGCGTTATCCGTAAACTTAACAACAAGATTATCAATGAGAGTCTGAGTCCAAGCCTCACCATTTGGAGCGGTTGTAAGTTTTAAGCCAGTATCAAGAGTTGTAATAGGTAAAGTGTTTGCCTTTGTAAATGGAACTGAGTAACTCACGGTGCGACCATTTCGGTCTGTAATAACTCCAAGGCTCAACTGAATACTGCCAGTAGTTCCGATTACGGCACGGGCGCGAAGATTGACATAGGCAACTTTTTCAGTAGCGGCTAAAGTTGTTGTTCCAAACTCTGCCTCATAAGAAATAGGAACTGTTGTGCTAGTACGCTTAACTTTTGTTGCATCATCATTATCGGCAAGCGCCGCGTGAACTGAAGCCGAGCCACCTGTAATAGTAAAAGAAGCGGCGTTATTCCAGTTTGCGTTAGGGCGAAGTACATAGGTAGCCATTATTTGTTAGCCAATTCTTTTGCCAAGATAGCGAATGTTTCTTGAATTCTCTTAGTGATTATGTCAGCCTTTTCACCTTGGTCTGCGGCACCTGTTGTATCAACATTGACTACAAACGCGCCTTGCTCAATAACTATATTGTTTCCACCAGTACCCCTAAAACTTGCTTCGGCACCTGTAATCTGAGCAATGCTAGCCTGAGCGCTTGCAATCTTTTGACCAAACGCCGCCTCTGAACCAAACTTACCAATTGCCGCACCTGTAAATGCAATTGATTTTTGAATCTCATTGATTTGTGCAATTGCTTCAGCGCCTCCGCCAAGAATTGACGCAGCAATTTGAGCGCCTTTGATTGGTCCTGATTCAACTAAATCTTTAATTGCAGTTGCATCTAAACCAAGGGCTTGTAGTTGAGTTATCTGAGTAGCAAACTGTTGGCTCTTATTAAGACGAGTTTGCATATTTTCAATAAGAGATTTTGCTTTAGGAATAAATCCATCAGGAAGTTCTACACCTTTGAGTCCAGCAAAACCCATAATGGTGTCTTTAAGAGAATCTGCAAAATCTTTAGCCGCTTGTTGTAAGTCTGATAGAACATCACTCATTGATTGAATACCAGCGGTCATTGCTTCACGAATTTTTTTCATTAAATCTGCTTGGTCTTGAATACTACCCAAGGCATCATCGTTAGTACCACCACCAGCCGCCGCCGCTTTATCTTTTTCTTTTTTAAGAATGTCTCCAAAGCCAAGACCTTCTTTAAGGCTGGCTTGAATTTTTCCAATAAAGTCACCAATGCCATCTGCAACATTGCCAGCAAAATCTGTTGTATCTGCAAACGCTAACATTTGAGTTGATAGGTTAATTAAATAATCACCAGCCGCGTCAGCCTTATCAGCCACGCTATCAATAAATTTTCCTACTGTTCCTGCAAAATCAAATTTAACTGCTTCACCAAGGGCGTCAATCATTGTTCCTAAAGCGGCTGATGCTGTCTTTGCTCCACCAACTAAACCTTCAATAAGTTTGGCACCATTATCTTTATTTCCAAACTCCTGAACTTTAACCGCAAAATTAGTAAGAGTTTTCTCTGTTGCCCTTAATCCTTTTTCAACTGCATTTCCAACAGTAGATATTCCATTAACTGTTTTTGTTACCCCGCTAAGGATTCCATCAAATGCTGTTTTACCAAACCCTACAAGCGTGGATGCAAAACCTGTAACTAATGCTTGACCAGCGGCAAGACCGCTTTTTATACCGCTTGAAATTTGAGCGCCGACTAAAGGAATTTTTTCAAATAATGCCGCAAGCGATTTAATCCATCCAGTTAATTTGTCAAAAACAAAACCAAGAAATTTACCTACTCCTTGGGCTATATCATCTAAAATACCAAAAATTCCTTCGCCTACATTTCCAATAGCCGATAGAATCTTTAGGAATATGTTTTTAACTCCGCCAAACAAATCATTAAATGCCCCCACTAGGTCAGCAACGGCACCAATGATAAATGCAAAGACTCTAACTATGCCTTCAACAACCAAAGAAATTACTTTAATGATTCCATTGAATATAGTTTTAACTACATCGTAAAGAGTTCCTTGGGCTTCCATAAACATAATAAAAGCATCAACAACAAATTTAATAGCCTTAAGTAAAAACTTATACCAAGTAAGAATAATGTCAATTACGAACTCAAAGACCATGGCAACTACTTCTGCAAAAGAACCAATAACTCGTATAATTGAAGCAAAGGCTTTTATTACATAGCCGATAGCCTTTACAATGTATGCAAAGACGCTAATTACAACTTTGACAATAAAGTTAAAGACTGTCTTAAATACATCACCTACGGTTTTATTTGTTTTAATTAAATAACCAAGAGCCACTAATAAGGCAACAATTACTCCAATAAAGAGCGGAATAGGGTTTAAGGCTATGGTCATATTTAATATAGCCACCGCACTTCTTAAAGCATTTATTACTATTGTGACTCCCGCTGTAACGGTTCCCCAAATTGCTGTTGCCGCGGTGGTAAGTATTATGGCTGTTCTATATGCGCCATAACCTAGTGCAACTGCTCCAATTACAATTCCTAAGACTTTGAATACTTCAACATATTTTTGAATAAAACTAATAGATGCTGTGACTACTGAAGCAACAAGCCTTATAGCCTTTGCAACAACACCAATTGCTAGGGCAGAAACCTCTGTAAATACTGCTGAAACTTTTTTAAGTATTGGTAGTAATGGTGCAAAAGCAGTAACTAATTGTCCCAATGCGCCTCGTATTTGAGGAGATGTAACGGCTAAAACTAATAATGTAAAAACGGCATTAAATCTTGCTAGTGTTTGAAAAAACCCTTGGAAAAAAGGAGCGGCTTGGGCTAAAGATTTACCCGCTTTAATTCCAAAAAAAGTAGCAAACGCGGCGGCAACTGGTAAAACTTTTTCCATGGTGCCAGCAATTTCATTCACGCTTGTTTTGCTTTTATCTATTTTCTCAATAAAGTTGCCAATGCCGTCTAGTAATTTTGCAAATGGGTCTGCTAATTTAGTTAATACTTTTTCCATAGCGTCAAGGAATTTAGAAAAAGTCCCAGTTCCTTCTGAGGCTTTTGTAAATTTAGTAGATAAAGCAAGAGTAGATAAAATTATTGAACTAAAAGCATTTAGTAATCTTGACCCTACCGCCTCTTGTACTTTTCTAGTTTGGTCTCCTAGTTCCTTTAATGCTCGAGAAGGGCTTTGTATTGCTAGTGCATAAGCACCTTGAACTTTTGTTCCCTCTTTTAGAATAAAATTCATTACTGCTTGGCGTCTTTCAGCCATATTTAACTCACTAGCACTCTTACCTATTGTCCGTCCATAGATAGCAAAAGCCTCGGTAGCCCCAGTTGTGATACCAATTTGGCGTAACATTCTTGTTTGCCCAGTTGTAATAGCAAAGATTAAAGTTTGTAAAGCATCAGCAGAACTTACACTTGCTGTAACAGATAAATTTTGGGCAACTGTGGCTAATTGAGTAGCATTACCCAAATCAACATTTGACTGAGCAAGTTTGATAACCGCTCGTTGGGCGCCCACCGCGGATATTCCAACATTTTTAATTTCTTCAACTGCAATAGAAAGTTGGGTATATCCGTAGCGGGTGGACTGACCAATAGCCTGTAAAGCAATATCTAACTCTTGAACTTCAGCGGCGGCTCTAAATGATTTAGTAGCAAAAGCAATTAAAGCAATTGCTGTACCAGCGGCAATACCGCCAAGCGCAGTTAAACTTCCATTAAGTTTTCTAGCCGCGCCTTGGAAAGTTTCAGCACTTTTTGTTGCATCTTCTAAACCTTTTGTGAATTGAGCAGAATCAGCGGTGAGGCGAGCGCGGACTTCCATGGTTGGTGAATCAGCCATTTATCTCCTAGCCTTTGCTCTTCTCTCGGCTTTCTCGCGTTCCTTTTCTTTTACAAGATAGAAAGCGTTCCATTCGGTCAATTCCATACTGCTAAGTGGGCGGTGGGATTTACTTCCGTAAAGAAGTTCTCCCACCGTCCTACCTAACTTTTCTGCTAGTTCAAAAAGAAACCGTCTCTCAGGATTCTTTAGGAAATCGTACCTGTGCTTCGTCTACCGCCTTTTCGCCTAAACCTGAACTGCCAAGAGCCTTTGTTGCCAAACGCTCAATGACTGCGCCATTCTTAGAAAGAATTGCTTCACGGTCTTGTTCGGTAAAGACTGGTAAACCCGTTGTAGGGTCAAACACAGTTGCGATAACAGTCTTTGCGTACATATTAGAAACATCCACCTTATCTGCCGAGGTTGCCCCCTCAGTAAGTGTTGCTCTCTGTCCAGCCGTCATAGAACGAATTTCTACTGAAACGCCCCACTCAGGGACTTGCAGTAACTCCTTCGTAATGTCGTCTGCTTCAAATATCTTTCCGCGTAAATCTGTCATTTTTTTCTCCTTGGGACACTAGGTTGGTCACGATAAATTATTTAGTTTTTTTGAAACAATTCCTATTAAGCGTAGGTACCGCGTGTTACGGCGCCTGTTACTTGGAACTCGGCTGAGTATGTCACTACATCTCCGATAGCACCACTCTTCTCGTAAGAGGTTAGAAGTGCTTCTCCTGTGTACTTTGTGTAAGTAGCAGTTGAACCTTCAGGACCGTACTCGAATGAAACTGAGTCTGCTTTTCCTACGATAGCCGCTAGGTGAGCATCAACTGTTGCATCAAAGTTACCTGATACTGAAATCGTTGCATCTGTTAGCCCAACTACATAAGATTTTGCTGAGGAACCAAAAGCGCTGGTCTCGGCTGTGTCTACTGATTGTGGGAATGAAACATCTGTAAGGGTATTGCTAATATCGGTAAGTGACCCAGCGTTGTTGTCTACCTTGAATACGGTGGATTTACCATGTCTAAATGTTGGCATTTTTTTACCTCCTAGTAAAAGCCACCACAGGGGTAGCCGAGCCTGATGAACCTGCGACTGTGTATACAACTCGTAGGTATCGATTGATTGTTGTTCCGCTTGCAACCTCAACTCTTTCTGAGGTTTTCTGAGTGCTTGTAACGGTTGTGAAAGATACAAGGTCAGCAAAAGTTGAGTTATCTGCTGAGTGTTGAACCTTTACGCCGATTGTTCCGTTACGGGTATTAACTGGAACTGACAAGAATCCCGCTCCGCCATTTGTGGAGGAAGTGGTGTTATCTACGCCTGTTCCATTTCCAGTCGCAGAAATAGCCGCACCCGAGGAAAGTATTTTCCCGTGTTCAACCGCATCTGTTGATTGGAATTCTGCGCTTGCTTGGACGACATCTGCGATGGCACTTGAGACCTCATAGGATGTATCGTCGGCAACTAACATAATTGCTCCTGCGGCAAGTGAATTACCTTGGGGAGCAACAATTATTTTATTTTTTGTAGAGGAACCAAGAGCGGTTGCAAAAAAAGCATCTGTTCCTGTGGAGGCGGTTCCTTCAAACATCCCTGAAAGAGAGATTGTTCCGTCTCGGTGACCGACAATGTAGGTCTTAGCACTTGTACCAAAGGCACTTGTCTCAGCGGTATCAACACTTGTTGAAGCGCTAACATCATTAAAATAAGTAGAAAAATCAAATTCATTTAGAAATACATTGACATTTTTACCATGGGCGAATGTAGGCATTATTTCTCCTCAACTGGGCGTTGATGTGGGGTTCCGTCTTGTAAGAATCCATCGCCATCGCCATCTGTGGCATCGGCGTCAAAACCATCTGCAACAACAGGTTCTTCTACAACCTCTGCAACTGGTTCGGCTTTAGGTTCTTCAACAACAGACTTTTCAATTTTCTTTGCTGGCTTATCTGTATCTTCAATGATTCCTGAATCTAAAAGCCACTTGACTGACTGGGCTGGAATATCTTCAACAACATCCCCAACTTCAGCGCGTTTATTAGGTGGGTAATCAATACCCTGTAAGACTCTATAACGAGCCATTAAAACCTCCTCCGTGACGGCACATAGAAAACCCGAGTGACCGTCAAGGTCACTCGGACACGGAAGAGACGAAAAACTCAGGCGACTAAGCGCACATTAGGTTTAGTATAGCGTATTGCTTTTTAGGACTTCTGAGCCTCTACATACTCTGAACTTACAAACAACTTCTCACCCACGGCAGTAACAATTCCTACCCTCTTTAAGATTGACTCACCGTTCCAAGTTTCATAACCTAACCAAAAGATTTCTCCTTCAGTTCCTTTGGCTACTTTACGACCTTTGACAACGACAACTTTTTGACCTTTGACAATTGCACCCTCAGCCAAATCTTTTGAAACCTTGGCTTGATACTTAGTAATCTCAGATTCATCGCACTCATGGGCTGGATAGATAGCCTTACCCCGAGCGCCGTAATCAGCATATTGGCTACTTACAATCTCAATGTTGCCAATATAAAATTTACCGCTTTTGGACTCGCACTTAACGGTTATGCGCCCACACTTAGAGCATGGCTTTGAACTCTCAATTGGTCTTGCCATCTTGTCTCCTCTCAGGACAAGGCAAGTATATCACAACTGGGGTTAGATATTATCTCTTCTTAAGCGCTCTTCTTGAATCATTCCAAGGGTTAAGAAGTAGCCAATACCATCTACCGCCGTATCGGGCTTAGATTGATTGACTTCACGGGCTATCTTCATTCCAACCATACAGAGGGCAACTTGCTCGGCAGAAACCTCACAGCCGAGGATTACAGACCATATCTTTGAGGCACGGGTAAAGTTATCGAGCGGATGCCCATAGGCGTCCTGACGCTCTCCTGAGACCAACTCAGCGGCATATAAGGCTATATCTCTTGGGTCGTTCATAATACTTGGATGTCCGAGACTCCCTCGCTGGTCACTAGGAATGTCAGCACTCCCACAGCCGCAACCTCCCCCTTGGACTGTCTCCACCAAACGCTTCCCCCGTCGAGGGCTGGTGCTTGTAGCCATTTGACTCCTCCCCAATCTGCTAGACGGAATGAATGATAATGACCTGAGACCAAAATGTCACAATCGCCGATTGATTGGCGTCCTAGAGTTTGGTCAGCAATCCACCTGCGAAGTTTTGCTTCGGGACTTCCAGCGCTACGAGCAAGGTGTCCATGAGTAATTCCAATAATCTTTCCATTAACCTCAAGGGTAAGACTTAACTCCTCTGTTGGGATAGCAAAACGAATGTGACCATAGGCTTCAGGGTTGGCTTGGAAAATTTCAGCAACGGACTCAACTAGGGCTACATCATCATTGTCATTAAGGGTTGTAAAGGCTTTACCGTTCTTGCGGTTCTCACCATGGTTTCCACCAATTGCCGCAACGGTGATATTAGGGACAACCTTTGACCAGCGGATAAGAGCATCTCTTAAGAGACGACGAGCAATTTTTACTTGGTCTCTTCTATCAACTTCAACTGTAAAGGTCTGAATGTCATAGTGACCATCGCATCCTTCAACTAAATCACCTAGGCATAAAACGGTAATTGAATCAATTGGGCGACCTATCTTTTTTAATTCTTTAATTCTAAACTCAACATCATCAACTGCTTGGAGCCATCTACCAACTAAACCCTTTAGACCATCACCATCTCGTTTACCTGTCTGCCAATCTGCGGCACATACGACAAGGCTTGCTCCACCTGTAATTGGTTTACGCTCTCGAGGTTTGTGTTTCTTTATCTCTTCGATTAAGGCTTCAATATCGGCAACTTCTTGTTTGCCCTTTCGAACTACTTTGCCCTTCCATTGGCGATTAAGAACTCCTAAAGTATCGCCCCACACATTGAAAAGAACTGGTTCTACTACTTGAAAATGCTCGGGGTCTAATCCCCACATTCGAAGAACTCCCGACCAATCAGGAGAGTTGTCGCCCTCCATTGGCTGAGTAGTAACTGTTCCTTCTTCACCTTGCCAAGTGACCCCAGGCATCCACTCTGCTTGTCTTTGACGAGGTTCAGTTTTTTGAACTGAGTTCATCTCACTCGTCTTAAGCAGATTATCTAAAGCGTCATCAAGACTCATTCGGACACTTACACCCGTCTTTACCTAGAAGCCTTCGTCGATGCCTTCTAAGAACATCGCTAGAAGATACTTGAAGTCCGTAGGCTAACATAACCTCGCCAAGACGAGCAGAGTTTACTTTTTCATTACGCATGATTTCATTAAGTTTAGAACGCAAAGGTTCATCTAATTTTGCAACTAATCTGCCGATTGAACAACCAGTCTGTTGTCTATCAAAACCAACTAAAGAATCTAAATCCCTAAAAAAATCATCCTGATTTATTTTTGGATTTACACCTTGGGCATCGGATACTCCACGGGCGCGTTGCACTCTCGAAGAGGAGCCTGTCACATTTCCAGCATCGTTGGAACTCATCGGTTGTTGCGTTTCTGCCATACGGGTCTACCACTCTCTCTTGCGGAGCCGTTGGCTCCTCGTTTACATTCTCACTAAGCATCGGAAATTCACCGAGATTAGTGGGCGGTACTTCGGGTCTACTCCTAACATATTTACTGAACCCATCGGTTCAATCCTCATAATATGCACCCCTGAGACCGATTGTTCAAGCACCGACGCGAGTAAAACGCGAATTGTTTCTGCTTTGTCTCTAGCCGTTGGATAATCTTCTCTACCTGCTCGGCAGATAATTTGAAGCATTGGGTAGTCAATTCTGATACCGCCTGACCCCATAGTAAATGTTGGGGAATTTCCAGCGTTCTCATAAACTGCTACACAAGCGTCAGGTGTTTCAGGAAGAGTTCCTAAAAAGATGTTAGTTCCAAGAGTTCCTTGGCTATTAGTAACTAAATAGTCACCTACTGATTCAAGAATAGTTGCCATTAGTTTCTATGCCCTTTCTGTATGATGTCAATAATTCTACCCTTTATGTTTTCTTGGATTGTAGACATTGCTTCCATGACTGGTTGCTCAAGGTATTTAGCCTGTGTCGGTGGATTGTGATAGTTGCCAATAATCTCATGAACAAAAAGAGCATAAGAAGCGGCGGGACCACCATAAAAAATATCTACAAAATAACCTGTGTTGCCCATTTGTGGAGCAGAGACTCCGCCTGAACCACGGAGAACTCCAGTATCTACTGGAACTAGAACTTGTGATTTAGCAAAAATAACATTGGCTTCTTCATAAATTGCTTGGGCTATTGCTTGAGGGGTATCTTGCGCACCAGCCTTAAGAGCATTAACTAACTCTTGGTCGCCGATTAAGTCGAGTGTAAAAGACGACTTTGCCATGTCTAACGCCCAAATCTGATGACGGCGTGATGCGCTCCGTTTTCGTCTTTGATTTTATCTATTGCATTTATTGTAAAGGTGTCCGCCCCGACGACCATTTTATGACCTACCGTAATTGTTGCGGCGGGACCATTAGTAATAAATCTCCCAATATCTACAACTTCTTGACCTTGAACATCTTTAGATTTTGTTTGTCCGTAAATTAAACGACCAGTTACGGTGGTGTCTCCACTAAAAGTAGGTTTGTTATATTTATCAACTGAAGTTTTGGCGGTAAAAACAACAGAGTCGGTAAGGAACTCTGCAACTTTGGTATAGATAGCATCCATTGGCTACCCCTATTCAACTATACGGCGGTCATAGACATTGTTAGGGTTGTCGTGAATTCCAGCATAAGCATCAGTATTGTAATCCGTAACAAGTCTGTCATTTGTAGATTTAAGAGAATCGGCGTTGGCAAATGGACGAGGAGGAGTTTTACGCATACGGCGCTTAAGAAAATTCTCGGCAAGGTCTGTGTATTGTTTTGATTTAGCAGAATACGACTCAGATACCGAAATGTCTCCTACGCTCTTTGAAGTTGAATCTGCTAAACGGTTGAAACGAGAAGCAAGAGTTTCACACGCCGCACGACAAATTTCATATACATCTACCCACTCAGCAATTAAATAATCTAACTCAGCGTCATTAAAAAGAGCATCGGTAGAATCAACATCGTTGATAAGAAACCGAACTTTATTACGGGTTGAGGTAGACGGGTCACTTGAGTAGGTAAAAGTCATTACATTCCACCAAGCATAAATGCAGTTTGTCTAGCACGGTCTAAAGCAGAAATATCTGTTGCGTATGTACTGGCTAACATAGTATTTGTTACCGTTCCAGTATCTCCTGTTGTAACTACTGTTCCAGTTACATTTGGCAAAGTAATAGTTCTATCTGCCGTTGGGTCTACAACTGTAAGTGTAGTTTCAAAAGCATCTGCGGTAGCACCCTCAAATACAAGGCTTGTTGTAACTTGTGGCGCATTAAAGTAGTTATCAATATCTGTTGCTAAATTAAGGAAGTCAGTATGAATGGCAGGGTTATCACCCGCCGTTGGGTATCTAAACCCCTTAGTTGTTGTACCTGCCATGATTTACTCCTTAGTTATTCTACTTCTACCCAAGCGAGGGTATCTTCGTCCCATGAGTAACGCTTATCATCTGTTGGCATAGGAGTTGGGGCGTTCCATAGGTAAGTTGTTGAGTTCTTTGTCCAAGATGGATATGGTTGAGGAGCAGCAAAACCTGTGCCGTCCCATGAGTATCCAATTCCAGCATAATTCTTATGCAGAGCAGTTCCACCATCACGGCTATTTACTCCGCCTTGAGTGTTATAGGAAGTCTGTATCCACTCGCCACCTAAATTCGCCTGACACCATTCTTTAGAATCGGCAACAATAACTTGTGTCACGACCCCATCTTCTACTTTCGCATAATGAGCCATTATTATTCCTTTTCTTCTCCGTAGAGAGTTTGTGTATTGACTAATTTTACATCACGCTTTGTGACGATTCCACCTTTGTCATCAAGTTGAGTTTTAGCAGTCGCTTCATTATCGGCGATTACATGAACCATCATGACAACTTCAAAACTGAAACATTGAGTTTTCTTTGTTTCTTTAATCTTAGTTACATTATCTTTAGCCATTTTTCCCTCTCGTTAGATTGCATATCTTACGATTACTGTACCTGATGCACCTGTTCTTTCAAATGGACCACCTTTGCCTGTGTTGGCAGTTGGAGTAGTATTTGCAGCAGTTCCCCCAGTACCAGCACTACCTGGAGCACTAGACCCGTTTCCCATACCGCCATTAGAATAATAAGTTCCAAAGTATTGAAGTCCAGCACCAGCATCTCCTCCTGTGCCACCACTTCCATTTCCACCAATACCACCTGCTCCTCCGCCGCCGCCTGAACCAAAAGTGCCTATGGTAGTTCCAGTTCCACCGTCATAACCTTGGCTAGCAGTTGCTGTTCCACCTACTCTATAAGCAGATGTATTTGATGAAGCACCACCACCGCCTGAGCCTCCATTACCACCCTTTTGATTATTATTATTATCTCCACCAACTCCACCACCTACTGCGGTTTGTGAATTAAATACAGTATTTGAACCTGAAGCATTTACTGAACCACCAGCACCAACTGTTACTGTGTAGTTTTGAGCAGTTAAGGAACCTGCTGTAATATAAATTAAGCCTCCTCCGCCGCCACCACCTGCGTAGTTATTTCCTCCACCGCCACCACCTGCGACTACTAGATAGTCAGCAGTTAATGATTGTTTAGGAGTAAATGTTCCACTAGATGTGAAGGTGTGATACCAGTAAGTTCCATCATTAGTAATATTTCCACCATTGGCTTTGGCTACGGAGTATCTAACAATAACTACACCTGAGCCACCTGAACCACCAGCAACTCCTCCTCCATAACCAGCACCTCCGCCGCCTCCAAGATTGGCAGTACCAGCGACAGGAGTTCCAGTTGTACCCGAACCTGCACCACCACCACCAGCACCTCCTGCTGGATTAAATGCTGATTGCCAACTTCCACCACCACCACCTGCGTAAGTTATGGATGAACCACTTATCGCAACAGCAACTCCTGCTCCTCCTGTTGGATAGTTAGGAGCATTTCCATTACTCGCAACAGCAGCAGCACCAGCACCGCCTCCTCCGCCACCAGCACGATTTGAGCCAGCAGTATTTCCATCAGCACCTGCAAAACCTTGATTAACAGTTCCCGTTCCTCCAGTACCATAACCACTTGCGGCATTTCCGCCACCACCAGAACCGCCAGATAAACCATTATTAGCAACAGAAACATAACCTCCACCGCCACCGCCACCAGTTGAGGTAATTGTAGAAAATACAGAGTTAGAACCACTACCTCCATTACCGCTAGTAACACCAGCACCGCCAGCGCCAACAGTAACTGTATATGCTTGAGCAGTTAAAGTTAAGGCAGATTCTAATGAACCACCACCGCCTGTTGCAGTTACAGTTGAACGAAGTCCGCCAGCACCACCACCACCAGCAATTTCTTCTCCACCTGCACCGCCGCCTGCAACAACTAAGTAGTCAGCAATAAGTGATTGGCTTGGTGTAAATGTGCCTGATGAGGTAAATGTATGAATAAAATAATAACCACTAAATGCAATTGTATTTCCACCTGTTGCTAATGCAGAACCAGTATAGAAATCACCTGATGAGTTAAAGGTATGAATTGTATTACCACCTGATGTGGTTACAGTTCCGCCGTATGCTTTTTGTTCTGTACCTGAGTATCGGGCTATAACAATTCCTGAACCGCCGTTGCCGCCATCTCTTGAACCAGCGGTTCCTCCTTGTCCTCCAGCACCGCCAGCGCCACCACCAGTATTAGCAGTAGCGTTGCCACCAACACCACTTGAACCACCACCATTTCCGCCACCACCTGAACCACCAGTACCACCAGTTGCTGTACCTGATGAACCTGTTCCTCCACCACCACCGCCAGCATAAGTAACAGAACTTCCTGAAATAGAAACGGCTACACCAGCGCCACCATTACCGCCAACGCCACCGCCAGTTTGGTTTGCACCTACGGCTCCAGCACCACCGCCGCCAGCACCAGCCTCATTATTGCCCGAGTAAGTTCCTCCAGCATAACCTTGACCTGCTGTTCCAGCACCGCCAGTTGCATAACCATAAACACCACCACCGCCTGAACCTCCAGCGCCAGTACCAGCAACATTATACTCAGCACCTTTGCCACCACCAGTTGAGGTTATAGTAGAAAATACTGAATTGCTTCCATTACTTGCTGAACCAACACCTGAGCCACCTGCACCGACAGTTACTGTGTATGAAGTATTTAATGCTAAAGTTAAGGCAGATTCTAATGAACCACCACCGCCTGTTGCAGTTACAGTACTTCTTAAACCACCTGCACCACCACCGCCACCGCCAACACTTCCAGTATTACCACCTGCACCACCACCGCCAGCAACGACAAGGTAATCAACGATTCCATCCCAAGCAGGAGCAAAAGTTCTCATGCCACCAAAAGAACTAGCAGCGCCACCTGCGCGAGAAGCAATAATTGGCATTATTAAATCTCCTTTAGGCGAACTTGGTTTGTGTTTCTAAGACTGTGAAGGTTGCAGAGGCGGTCTTAATAATAGTGAAAGAGTACGCATCAATAGATGAAGCATTACCAGCAGTAATAGCAGCAGGAACTTTAGGAGTTACTGAGTTGCCATCAATAGTAATTGCGCTTGGATAGTAAGCAGTTGCTCCATTGGTATTGAGCCAAACAACAGTAAGTGAATCACCTGTGTTCATAAAAGTATTTAATGAAACGCTACTTGAGTATCTAAAGTTCAAAGTATGGTTGGCTGTTGCGTTTGAAGTGTAATACCAAATTGAGGCAGTAGTTACATCAAAGTTAATTGTTCCAGTTGCCGCAGAAGCCACAACATTTATATCTTCGTTTAAGCCCTTGACTATGTTATCGGCGATAGTTCCAGTCGCAACATTTGAAGCATTAAGACCATTATTAACTGCTGTATTGATTGCAGGACTTGTTAGAGTTTTATTTGTAAGGGTATCTGTTGTTGCCTTACCTACAAGAGTATCGGTTGCGGCGGGTAATGTTAAAGTTCCTGAAGCGGCGGCTGAGGCTTGTAATACTGTTGAACCGCTTGATGAACCAGTATGTGTAGCACCACTACCAATAGTAGGAGATGTTAAAGTTTTATTAGTAAGCGTATCTGTGGAAGAAATAGTAACAACATTAACGCCTTCAACAGATAATCTACCAGCAGAAGCACGGGCTAAAGTTGTATCGGTTGCGTGACCTAATTCAACACTTCCAACACCTAAAGCAGTAGAGGTTGAGGCTGTAATTCCGCTGACTGGTAATCCAGTTGTGTTAGTAAGAGTTCCTGATGCAGGTGTTCCAAGGGCAGGAGTTACAAGAGTTGGGCTTGTATTAAATACAACTACGCCTGTTCCTGATTCATCAGAAATTGCTAGTGCTAAATCTGCTGATACTGCAAGTACGGTTCCAGCGGAACCATTGGTAGTTATTGCCATATTATGATATCTCGCTTCCAAATAAAGAAATAGAAAGGTCGGTTGTTGAGCCATAAATATAAACTTGGTCAGCGGCGTCTAGTGTAATTCCTAGAGTGTAGGCGGTAGTTGAATTGGCTTTACTGGTTACATCGTAGGCAATATAGTGTTTTTGCGCCAAAGTTGCGTTATTAGGCTGAATAGTAATCCTGTAAGTTCTATCGCTGGCACTTACATTGGCAACTACTATGCTTGAAATAATAGTTTCAGTTGAGGCTGGAACTGTGTACATGCTTGCTAAAGATGTTGTTGTCGCTTGTTGTGCAAGCACCTTATATGATGTTGCCATTTATCCTCCTATTAAAAGTAATGGGCTTATTGTAGCGGATGCGTTTGCGGTGGCTGTTGCTAGGCTGGCTGTTGCAGAACTAGCCGATGCTTGAGCCGTTGTTACAAATGCAGAAATATCAGAATAATCAAGGTAATGAGTTGCTGATGTTAAAGCAGTATATGTAGAGAAGGCAGTATCAACCGCTGTATAGGTAGCATAAAAGGCTGGTATGTACCAGTATTTACCCGAAGCAGGTATTGTTGAGGTTGTTTGATTGATATTTGTATCAAGGGCATCTATTAGAACCTCTAAAGATGTCCAAGTTGTATCGTCTACTAATTGAACATAAGTAGTTGCAATAGTTGGAAGTGGGCTTATATCTGCTAAATCCAAAGAGCCTCCGTTATACGGCACACTAATTGTGTAAGTTCTTCCTCCAACAAAAGACTCAACAACTGTATATGTATAGGGGTTTGGAATTACATCGGGGTCATTGGTGGCTGGTAGCGTTACTGAAAAAGCACCTGCAACCAAAGGAACTACTACGGTAGATGGAGCAACCATTACATTATCAATTCCCGAGCGAAGTACATCGCCAAGAGTAAAAGTAATCTGACCTGTTATAGCCGTCCCTGAATAATCAACATAAGCGCCAGTTATTGTTATTGTGCTTAAATTTGTTGGTAATGCCATTATGCACCAGCCAAAAAGAATAGATTTGTATTACTTAAATTTAGAACAGCATTTTTTGAAGCAAGAGCCGAGGCTTTTGCCGCTACTAAAGCGGTAGTGTTAGCGCTTGTCGCGTTAGTTGTAATTTCAAGAAGTGTTAAAAGAGTATTGTAAGTTGTATAATCAGCAATAGGTACATACGGTTCAGCCATTTTATAGTCCCATCAACATCAACTGATTAGGGGTATTGTTTTGGATTAGTGCGGCGGCGGTTGATGCCGTTGCTGCATAAGTCGCAGAATCTTCATCATAATCCTCGGCATCAACAACAATTGTGCGTCTTAACTCATCGGTTGTATAACGCGCTAGGAGCGCTTGATATTGGTCAAGGGTGATATAAGATGCGGATTCTGCTGTTGTAACGGCAGGGAGCAAGTCTGCAAGGTTTTGGGTGGTATTAGCAACCGATAGTGGTAAGGCAATCTGAGTGGTTCTACCACCAGTAAAGTTCTCAACTATGGTGTAAATAAAAGGTTGTGGTGTCACATCTGTATCACTTGTGCAAGGTAGGGTTAAACTTAATGAACCTGTTGCATCTAAAGTTTTGACAATAGCGGTGGGCATTAAAATAACATTAAGAGTTGTTTCTTTAAGAATGGTTTGTGGCGTAAAAGTAACTGACCCACTAATAGGATTGCCAATTAAATTTACATAAGTTGCTTCAACTGTACAAGTTGAGAGAGAGGCTGGCAACGCCATGGGTTAAACGCCTTGTCGGAGAACTGCTACTGACTGTGTTGATGACGCTACTGCACCATAAAGGGCTTCATCTTGATTAAGTTCAATAGCGATATTAGTACCAGCGGCAAGGATAAAACCATAAGCCGAAGAAGTAACTCCTGCTCCACCTAAATAAACAGCAACGCCACCCGAAGGATTTTGAACTAAAATTGTAGAACCATCTTTACCACCACCTGAAGCGGCGACAGTTAAAAGGGTTGCGCTAGTTCCAACACTCACTATTGCATGGTTAATTGCCATTTGAACTCCTTATTAGAAAAGGGTGGCAACTCATCTCTGAATTGCCACCCCCATAATTATTTAGTGGCTTTTTCTTTAATTTTGACTTGAGGGGCGTCAGTTAAATAACGCTGTTCTACCAACTTCTCAACATACTTCCAGCCTGAAACATCTACTATATCCCCGTGATTTAATTGCTTTCCGTCAGCAATCATTGTCTTGAGAACAAGTTTTTGCATTATGCTATTCGGTAAATTGATACTGTTGTTGGAGCGGTTACAACTACTTGCCAACGAGATGCTTGTCCAGCAGTCGCCGCGGTTGTTGCAAGTCCTACGATTGTTACACCAGTTCCACCAGCCAAAGTAGCAACATAGGCTGCTAAGTTGATGTAACTAAACTTAAAACTTGTTCCTACAACAGAACCTGTTGCTGCAATAATCGCAGCCGCAGTCGGTGTAGTAATAGTTCTTGCTGTCGTAAGGGTCGCAGTAGTAATACCACCTTGCATACCCGCTACCGTATGTACCATTGAGGCACCATCAGCGATATTTGTTACTGAACGAATTTGTTGCAATTGACCAGTTACGGTAAGTCCACCTACAACTGCATTTCCTCGCGTAATTCTATTAAACATATTTCTCCTTGTTTTGGAGAGGGAGAGGGTTTCTAGTCCCCCTCCCTACTCAATTTAATTAAGCGACGACTGTATCCCAAAACCAACCAAGGTCAGAAGCGATGACTTTATTATCAAAAGCCATTTCTGCTTCAATTCGGTCTGCTTTAAGAGATTCCATACGGAATTGTGAAGTACCTACTGTTGCGCCTAGACCGCCTGATACACCTGTCCATGAGAAAGAGTATCCAGCAGAAGGAGTCAATAAGCCTGGAGTTGGAGCAACATAGCAAAGAAGTGCTTTCTTACCTGATGTAAATGAATACGCGGCAGTTGCACCTTCATTGTTTGTAGCCTTAACAGCCTTTGAAATGATAACGCGAGGAACATCAAACATCGCGGCTAACATATCGGCAGTAACAGTCTGTGAAGATGTGTATTTGATACGGTCTACGATGTCAGGGTGATTCTTTAGCGCACGGAATACATCGTATCCCAATACTAAAGTGTTTGGTTCCATACCAGTTGTTGAAAGGATACCTGCTTTGGCATCCTCAATATCATCAATTGGGTCTGAAGCGGCGTAATCTGACCATTGCTTTACTTCGTTTGTTGAAGGAGTTCCTGAAACACCGTCGTAATCATTAGCCCAAATAGAGCCAGCGAAGAAATCTGTGTTCCATTGAATTTCCTTGCGAAGCATTAAACGGCGAGTTACAAACTCTGTTGCCTCACGAAGAGGGTTTAGAGGTGTATCTGCGTTGTAAAGAGTTTGGTCATCTACATCCTTATGGAACGCAAATACATCTGCGCTATAAGAAGCAGTTGAAAGACCGTAACCTCCACCAGCAGATTCAGTTCCACCAGCGCGGCGTTGAGCCTCGTCACGGAACCAATCGTTCTTGGTGTAGGTAAAGAATTTATCGCTCTTCTTATCGACAGGAATTACTGGGAATACCTTGTCAGCGATAAAGTTATCTTGGTTCTGCAAATAAGCAACCGAGATGTTTGTAAGAATTGCGTCCACATGGACGGAGTTAATATTTGGTTGTGGCATGAGTTATATCTCCTTAGTTCGCTCTAGTTGGGTTAGCACAGTTCACAACTGCGGTAATTACATCAGAACTTGCGCCACCTGAGATGGCACTACCAAGAACATACTTAGTTGTATCTGTTGTTGTAACAACGCTTGCTTTTGCGGCTGATGTTACGCCTAGTAGGTCGCCAATAGCGACAGTTGCACCAGCGACTAATTTAGTTCCACCGACGATTAAAACTTCGGCTTCTTGTCCTGATGTTGGGGCGTTCTGCAACACACCGATTGGAATATCGGTTGCGGCTGAACAAGTAACAACTGTGTCAGTTGTACTTAATTTTACAAAAGTGTATTGAAGGGCTGATAAGTCAGCGCCAGCAACTCTTGAAATTTTTACTGAATAATTACTAAATTCAAATGCCATTTTACTTAGCACCCTTCTCGGTTAGATATTGGCTGTAAAGGTCAGGGTTGTTTAACGCAACATCGGCAATGGCTTGAGCCATTGACTTTGATACACCCTCATCAACGGCAGACTTAGCAAGCGTAGTCATACGCTCATAAGCATTACCTGATTTGAAGTCCGCAGATTTGCCGATTTCTGCAAAAATTGATGCTGACTCAGCCTGAGCATTGACTGAAGAAAGAATCTCTTCAACACTCTTTGCTAGTTCTGAATCTGTTTCAGACAAACGACGAAGCGCTGGTCCAACTTTTTCAGCATTAAGATTGAGATTAGCCCAACCCTTTGCTTTTTCAACTGATTGAGCATCAGCACGGGCTTCACGCTCTTTACGAAGTTCAGCGGTTGCCTCCTCTGCTTGCTTTTTCAAGTCTGTAATCATTTTAACAACTGATTCGGGAGCGGATTTCATATATTCCTCATCCACTTTAGGTTTCATTGAGTCCTCGTTCATCGCCATCTTTAATTCTTCTATTTCAGGCTTTTGGTTTTTTTCGGCGAGTTGTGCCTCGAGTTCAGCGATACGGGCATCTGCCGCCGCTAATTGTTCCTCAACGGTTTTTTCAACCTTAACTTCAGTTGCCTCGGTAGTTTTCATATCCTCCATGTTGGAGTCCTCCTTGGTCAGCGATTTGTCGAGAACCCTCTGAACTTCAGATTCGGATGCTGACTTCATTACAAGCCAACCTTCATGTAAGTGCGCTGGATGGTCTACTCCACTCGTTTCCTCGATGGCTAAATTCACCATTTTGCGGGTACGGGGTTTTGACATTTATGCTCCTAACAAACTAGAGGTGAGTCTTTTTAGCATAGGGCTAATAAAACTAACCTCGGGTCTTGACAGACAAAGAATACCATAGGTGTAATTCAAGCCTATTTATTGGTTTGCTAAAACCCTTGTCTTGGTTAGGGCTTCGATTAAATTAGGTGAAACCCACATTGAAAAAGGGTTCTCATTAGCCCAAAACCGAGCCAACCTAAAATGAAAATCAGTTTGGTCTATTTTTGTCCAAACAAAAAATGCTTGAGAATCATTAGGTAGATTTACTTGAATTCCTGCATACCCAGGCGGGGTTGAAACTCGATAAGAAGAAATGCCCATAGATTTAAGAACTTGCATTGTGTCATCAATAACGCTTGGCATTACTTTTTCTTTCTTGGATAATCCATGGTATCCATCCACTTTGGGTCATCAGCATCTAATTCTTCAAACTCTTCTTCAGAATCATCTTTGTAGGGAACAAAATTTTGTTTACTGTTTTTTGGCTCTGATGAATCTTCACCTTCGGAGTCATCACCATTACGCCAAGAACCATGACTTGATTGGTCATGGTCGCCGTGCTTTTCAAGTATTACTTTTTTTTTAGTGTTGAGACCTTATGTCCAACTTTAGTATCAGTTGGTTTACCATCACGATATAAAACAATTAACGCGGCTGGGTCATCTTCTGAGCCTTCAATTTCAAATGATGAATCAGGAACATTGATTTTACCTGAGCGTTCAATTCTTAAAACTTTACCCTCCGCTGTTCCACCTGATGCGCTCCATGAAACTCTATCTCCGACTGAAACATTTTTCTCAAATGCTAATAGTTTGCTTTCTATTGCTTTGTTAATCTCTCCACCCATTAGGCGTATTGCTCGTTGAACTGTTGATTTTGCGTAACCACTAAGTCCGTTAAAACCAAACTTTTTTACATCTTCTTCAATCATTTTGAACTCGTCCTCGTCCATACCAGCCAAAGGTCCTTTGCGAAGTTCCGCTAACATCCGTGAATCTTTTTTCATACGGTTTCTACTTTCTTTGGTTTTTTCTTTGACGGTGACATTATTGTATCAACATGTACATCGGATACAGTTGGGTCGTTCTTTTCTAAGTCTATATCAACGAATAAACGCTCTGCTTTACCACCAATTGAATAGCCACGAATCTTTCCTTCGGTAACCATGTTCCATGCCCAAGGCTCCCAAATGACACCAAGAAAAACTGTATTAGGTGGATATGTGTGTTCTAAATCTTGACCTTCAGGTGTTTTAATTGGAACTGTTAATGAATATGGGAAAGCCATAACTTCTACCCATTCTCCAGCAACTACATCTCTATTGTGTTGTAAACGAATACGACGGTCATTGCTTTTTACATAATCCCAAACTGCTCTTTGTAATTCATCTGAATCTGTCCACTCTCCATGAGCATCTTCCATATCAGGGATATACATAGCACCTAGGGTGTAACGCTTTTCGCCCTCGGCTTTTTGTAAATCAAACTTACCTAACGCCTTTGTAGTCTCCTCTGTGAATACATCAGGAAAAATTTGACGGGCTACTTCCTCGGTAACTTCTTGGAACTCGCCTTCGCCTTGGGTTAAATAGCGGACGACATCAGCATCGGGATTATCCATCCAACTCTTAGTACGAATATCCCATCTATCTTCAACCATGGCTGTTTCTCCACGCTCAAAACGATAAATGTTTATCGCCTCGTTATCTGCGCCTAGTTTTGCAAAATATCGCATACGGCTGTACCTCCTCTCGTTATTCTCCACATTATATCAACCCCCGTTGATTTTACCAAACCTGCTTGTTGAGCGGTCTCAAAAGTCTGCGTTACAAGCGTTCCGATGGTCAGCAGTTTTGCCATGTTTGCTGGTCTAGGGATTGCTTTAGCCTTGTCTACCATTCTGTCCCACATTGCTTGGCGCTCTGTGTTATTTGTAGATTTTCGATACACCTCGTAGTCATCGTGTAAATCTACTTCTTTGACTTTGTGAGAGGTTGGAGTATGAAGTTGTAGTTCTACCTTGACGCCATCTTTACTCAACTTGATATTAGTGCCATCGTAAGGGTCACCTGCTTGCCAAAAGTTTTTAACCGATTCAACTTTCCAACCAGTTTGTTCTACCGCGTTGATTGTTTTTTCAACACCGTCTGCATAATTATTATCATCAACATTGAGTGTATAACGAACCGCATCAGAGATTGCGTTTGCCGCTTTCTCTCTATCGCCGCGATGGTCTTTCTCTGCATCGGCATCAATTTTGCGAGCGAGTGAATCTGTGGACTTTAATCTTTCTGTAAGCGAACTCTTGCCATCGATTTCAGGAAAATCAGCGCCGATTGTTTTTGCAATACCTTCCATCAATCCAGTAATAACTGGCTCGACTGCCTCGGCATCTTTTCTTAATCTTTGGGCTTCTCTAATGGCTTCTTTAGATTGTCCTTGTTTGGGAGCAATATCAGGTGCCATAGCGGGGCGACCAGTCGAACCCTTATCTTCTCCACCGCTAGTTCCAGTAGCCCAACTTCCATGTGCGGATTGGTCACCATCTCCGTGTTTTTTAACTTCGTTTTCATATTTTTCCACCATTGATTCTGCCCAAGCGAATCCAGCATCTCCGCCCCAAGCGTCCCATGACACTCGACCAGCGCTAGGGAATCCTTTTTCACCACGATTAAATCCGAGGGCTTGTCCATCAACTTTATGTCGAGAAAGAAAAGATTTCATTCGTTTCAAGGTTTCGATAGAAACACTTTCACCACGGGCTAATTGACCCGCTCTAGTTCTACCGACTGAAGTAAATCCACCGCCAGCAAAACCTTTATCAATCCATTCAATTGCTCGTTGCGCCGCATCTCTTACTGATTGAGGAGGAGTAAAACTATCCTCGGCTTTTGCAACTTGCTCAATTCGCATTTGATAACCATTGACAGTAAAGAAAGTTTTGATGTTACCCACGGTATCGCCCGTTGATTTGATTACATCTAGGACTGTCTCGGCTGGCAATCCAGCAATTGAGGTTAGGTCTACATCATCGATTGAATCAATTAGAATCTCGTAATTATCCCAATCATCCTTTGGGCGTTCCATCTTGCGTCTAGCCATCTCATTAAGAATGGTGTGATGAACCTCGATTTCAGCCGAGGAGGGAGACGCTGATTTATGGACATTCGTGTGGAGCGCGAGTAGTTCCTCAGCGCTTAGATGAATTAGTTTGGGTGCAATATCCGCCATGTGTTAAGAATAGCGGATGGTATTATTACTGGGGTTTATTTCCTTGAAGTATGGTTGAAATTTCTTCCATAATCTTTGACTCATCCTCATTTGAAGCACCAGTCTCAGAAGTGAACTCAACCTTTTCAGACCACTTGGAATAAGCCTCTTGGATAGCCTTTTGTTTCTCTCGTCTATTCATAATCTAATTATACCCCAGTTTAGTTCTTTTTGCTAGGCGCTGGTTTTTCACGGGCTGTCCCATCGTAAATTACACCATCTCCATCGTGGTCAATAGGACCTTCAAGAAGTTTCTGACCCTCAGCAGTCAAAGATTTAACATAACTTACTTTGAGGTTATACATCAATTCTTTACCAGCCCAAGTTCCAGTTTCTTCTTCTATTTTTTTTGAATATCCAATGTTTGCAAAATGAGCAGGTAATGGAAAATCTTCGTCTGTGAAATTTTTGACTGAGCCAAAAGCAGGGTATTTATATCCACTCTCATCTTCAAAATATGGAGAATAATCATTTGTTGCTCTTGACATTAAAGAATCAAATTCTGCTCGTTCGGCAGAACCTTTTGCGAACCAACCACTTTCTTCATCGTCCATAGAAGCAACCCTTTGGGAAATTGTGTCAAGATTTTCTCCTACTTTATTTGGCGCAAAATCATAACCTGCTCTAGCCCAATGTCGAGCGCCATCCTGAGCGGTTGATTTTATTTCAATGTAACCTAAACCTTTTGCTGTATACCAAGCCTCAGTCTGTTGAATAAATTCTTTGCCAAAACCAGTCCCTTTATTTTCTTCCTCATAAATCCATAAAAGTCCATGCTCAACATTGAGTGTGCCGTTTTTTTCAAAAAATGTGCGAGATATTTCTCCAACTTGTTCACCCTCTCCATTGTAAATTGAGCCTTGCACTCTTAATTCATTTCCATCCTTGTATACATTTTCAATTCTTGACTCTAAGGTAACCGTATCTCCAGTTAAACTTGTCCCTGTTTGACTAACTACAAATACATCATTAAGAGGTCCAACTAAATCGTCGGTGTTTATTGGCTCATAACCCTCAACAGCCATAGCGTATTCTGTTAATGATTCTCTTTGACCATCAACATAATTTTCAATCATTTCACTTTGTACTCTTTCAAAAATATCATTTTTTTCTTGTTCGGTATATTCACGGTTTGGAAATTCTGCTTGAAGCGATGCAAGACTTTCGGCAACTTTGCCATCAATACCTTGGGTTGCATCTGCATACAAATCGCCGTCTTGTTCCACATACTCACTTAATTGATTATCGCTATATGTTTTTGGTTTGATGGCTTGTAAAATATCTTTAGCCGACGGTCCAACAGTAGCCATTGATTCAATACGAGCAACTTCATCAGCCGTATAACCTCTAGCCCAGTTACCGTGTTCGGACTGGTCATGCTCACCGTGTTTTAGTACGGGTTTTAACCCATAATCAAAATAAATTACTTTGAGGGTTTTGCTAACTTTGCCCAAATCTCTTTGGCGTAAGCGTCTATCTGTTCGTCTGTCATGTTCGACATATCGGGCAGTTGTACCGCTTCGAGTTTTTTCGATGCCACCTGTTCCTCCTGTTTCTATTTCTTTGAAGTTTGCTACATCCCAAATTGAGATTTGGTCTCTTTCACGACCCCGAGAGATAGCCTCTCCCTCGTCCTTAATGTTTTCTGATACATCAAGGTAGACCTGTCCATCGTTCGTATTATGCCATAACCCTAGGTAGTTATTCGAATTATTGAACTCTGATTTATGTTGCTTCATGTAGGAAGAAAGAATCTCAGCGCCTTTAGCCTCATCAAAAAAGTCATCAGCCTTGACTATCGCCGCAAACTTCTTGCCTTTGGCAACCATAAAGCCCTTAGTAGGCTCAGAACCGTCCTTGAGGCTGACTGAGAGACCGCCATTCTCTTTGACCCTCTCAAGCGTCGAGCGGACAATCTCAGGGGCTACTTGGACTCCCTGCGCCCATGAGCCATGAGAACTTTGGTCATGGTCGCCGTGCTTTTCTACAATTTCATAGGTTGCTTCCCAATCGCCTCTACGAAGTATTGACCCAAGTAATTGTTCTTCAAAAACTTTTCCATTTGGATTACGGACAGAAGCGTAAAAATCTTCATCATTTGTTCTTGTGAATAAAATTTCGCTACCATCTGAGCGTTTGTATAGAACAGTACCTTTTTCTATATTTAATGTATTGTTCATTTAATCTGACCAATCGTCTCGATATTTGTCTTTTTCCGCTGGTAAAAATTCTACTTTGTTTATTAAATTTTTATTACCTGAAGCATTCAACATATTTTTGACCTCACTCACCCGACGCTCTCTATCTTGTGAGTCACTACTTTGAGAACCAACAATATAAATTTGTTTAATATCTGAGACTTTTACACCATTTCTAATTTGTACTTCGGCGTACTCACTTGTGTGTTTACCACTACTTCCCCAAGAACTCCTTGCATGTAGACCCGCAGTTACAAGATTATCTCTAGTCACTTTCTCGGACAAGGGTTGTGGAAGTGAGCCTGTATGTAAAGAATCTCTTAAAGTATATGTTGTTCTTTCTTTTACATCATCATTTAACAATACCCTTAAATCGCCATATTGTTCTACCCGACTTGTGTTTACGGTAAATGTATTAGTAGGTTTTTCATTATTTACATCTCTTGCAGAATTTTCATCAACAGATAATTGGCTTGCAAGGTATCCGTAAATTGGTCTATCACTTAATTTACTATTCACGGGAATTCCTTGTTCCACTTCTTCAAGTTTTCTTTTGCTTCTATCGTACATTCCCCCACTTTTATTTGACTCAAATTGTGACTTAAACCTACCATCCTTTAATACTTTTTCAAAGTCCCTTGAATCAATGGCTATAACTGGAAATCCTTTAGAAACATTGCTACTAATTTCTTCTGTCACTCGTTTGTGATTTTCTAAATAGTTACCTAATTGACCACCTCGTAGTTCGTCAAGAAGAGGATGAATGGCTTTTGCCATTTCATATCTAACCTCTGCGTTATTTGCGTCAAGATAATTTGATAATCTTTGCGTTTGACCCGCAACATAAACTTTAGAATTTGTTGCGCCTAAATTTTGTTTTCCTGCCTCAAGTTCAAAATAAGTTTGAACTTTGTCCATATCGGCTGTTAAAAATTTTTTAGAAATTTCTTCTATTTTACTTTGCATTTCAGGAGTATATTCATTTCTATCTATAAGCCTTTGAATTATGTCTCGTAATTGAGGACCTGAATGTGAAGCGGCGTCATTGGTAAGCGCTCTTGGGTCAAAGGGTCTACTAAATTTAGATGGGTCAAAGCGTGATGTTACTACGGAGTCATATTCAGCAATATATTTTCCGCTTTCTATTATTCCGCCTTCTTTTAATCTTGAATACTCTGCTTGTAGAGCAGAATTTCCGTGCGCCCATGAGCCATGACTTGATTGGTCATGGTCACCATGTTTAGTTACATCTGCCCAAGCCTTACCTGAAGGAGATAACATATTCCAGTCGTGGCGGATTTCAATTCCATCTATCATATTTTTACGAGCAAAATTAAGCATTGCAGTTGCTATGCCTTTGCGCTGATAGTTTGTTCGGACTTCTACATAACCTATTTTTGCGTATTCTTTGTTTGACACAAATTGATTGGAGGCTGATAGACGACCAATGTTTCTATTTTCACTATCTTTCAAAGATAAATTCATTACCGCTACACCATCATCATATTTTTCATTTATTTGAGAGATGTTAAAACCTTCATTTTGAACAGTTATTTTTGCTGAGATTATTTCTCCACTAATTTTTCCTCGACCTAATTCGCTTGTAGGAATAGTTTCGGACTTCACATCACTAATTGTTCCCGTAGCCCATGAGCCATGAGAACTTTGGTCATGGTCGCCGTGTTTTAGAACTGGCTTATATCCAATAGGAAATGTGATAGTGATACTCATGAGCGTCTCTCAGGTGGAATGATTACCATGACGCAACGGCAATTAGGGTGAACTCTTCCTGGAGTTTCATCACCGCTAGAAAATGTTCCATCCCAAGGAACTATCTCGCCATCTAGTTCAATACAAATAGGGCAAGTGCGTTCGTCTTGAGCAATAACCCACATCTTTTGTGATTCAACATCTACATAACCTTGCTCTGCCGCTTGGTTCCATCCCTCTTGGCGTCCCTCGTTTTGAGCAATTTGAATCTCTGTGCGAGCAATCATTGTGGCTCTCTTGCTCTTAAGAGAATCTGAATAACGGGTAGAGCGTTCGATTGCTTTAGCGCGAGCGGCTTCTTCTTTTATTCCGCTTTTAACTAATCGGGCATATTCTTTTTTTTCAAAGTTAGTTACTGCATCAGCAAATCTTGGATGTAGTCCTACAACACTTTTAATTCTTCGGGCTGTTGCTCTGTAATCTAAGCCCTCATTGAAAGCATCAATAATTGCTTTGCGAACTGAGAGACGGGTTAGCGCATCAATTGAGGTTACAAGTTCTCCAGCACGGCGTTGAGCAAAGGCTAAAGAGTTTGGGTTTGTTTTATTAAAAGACATAGTAAATTCCACTTTAGGTGGTTTTGGTTGCGCCCATATAGGAATTTTTGTGAACTCAAGGTTAGCCAATGCTGGTCTATTTTCTATCTTTACTTTAGAAGGTGTAAAGGCTGGAAGGGATAACTTAGGAGCAATCTTTTGAATTTGTTTGATGGCATCTTTACCACCAATATCAATTGAGTTAAGGAGGGAATCTCTAATGTTTTTTTGATTAGCAATAGTTATGCCCGCTAACAAACGCTCCAAAGTTTCAGGGTTCATATTGCGAAGCAAGGACTCAAGTTGTTTCATTGAGATTTTATCCGTCGCTCGTTGAATTGATTGATACAAAGTACGAGCAAGTTCTTGTTCTTGAGGTGTTAGCGGAACTCTTTTGTTTCGCGCCTTTTCAAAAGGATGAACAAAATGTAACGCCATCTTTAACCAACTTCAGGGAGTTTCGGAGCCTCCGTAGTTGGAGCAGGTGGTAATTCTTCCTCACCAGCGCCATCGGGTTCTTCAGGCATAGGAGGAACTCCAGCGCCTTCAGGCATAGGAGGCATACCAAAATTCTGTCCATCATGTTCGGCAGGTGGTAATCCAGCGAGGTCGCGTAGATACTCTTCTAACTTAGGGTCAGGAACTATTGCACCTGTTTGTACCAAGTTGCCAACAAATCCAGCAATCTCATTCAAATCAACATGGCTTACTTCACCATAAGTTAGATAAGGAGCGCGAGCAACATCCATGCCATTTAGTTTTAATAAACGAGGAATAGCGTGTTGGTTAATTACTTCAGCAATACTTTTAGCAATTGCATCAACTGACATCGACCACAAATCCATTTTGGAAGTTCCAAGGGCGTAGGAACCAACTCGGTCAGAGCCAAGGAGAATAAAGTCAGAAAGGATTGACATTGCAATTCTTTGGTCATAACGCTGGATAACTTTGTCTGTATCAAACTGACGAGAACCGCCTGAAGATAAAAGAACTAAATCAAATACTTTGTGTCCTTGGTCGTCATACATCGAGGGCATAATGATTCCTTCTTGCTCATTACGCTTAATAGAAGTAACGATGCTTTGGATTGATGCAAGAACTGAGGCTTGCTCGGCTGTTGCTGATGATGAAAGGAACTCAGGTGGTACATAAGCAACTGGTAGACCTGCTAAGTCACGCTCAATACCGATTGCTTCAATCTCTTCAATACGACGCTTGAAGTACCAAGAGCGATAAGCGTTACGAAGAATAGAACGACCTTCAGGGTTATTCTTTTGTGTATGGGTACGGAATAACAAAGCCTTCTCAATTGGAATTGTATGGATACCACCCGCTGATGGGTCTACTTGAACCATGGCTTGAATACCGCCATCGTCATCCATTTCCCAACGGAATAAAGTTTCTTGGGCGCGAATAGGCATTTTGCGCCAACCAATACGACCATCATTATATTTAGATTTACGCTGTGGGTTTTTGCTATCACCCTCACGGATTTTGTAAACAATCTCATGATATGAAAAACCAAAGACAAGCATTGAAAGTATTTGAGATAGAGCAGAGTCCCAAGACTCGCTCATATCATGTATACAAGATTCTACGAATACTGCTACTTCTTTATCTTCCTTAGAAATATCTCCGTCTTGAGAATCATCCGAGAAAGGGTCTACACGCCATTCAAGACGAGTAATAACTTTTTCTATTGCATACAACATTGAGCCGATGGTTGGGTCGTTGTCCGCCATCTCTCGATAGATTCTTGCTCCGCGTTGTCCACGCAGATTAACTAAAAATTCTTCAAAGACCGTTCCACCTGAACGGCGTAAACCAGTAGAACCTAACTCTTGTAAATCGGGCGTTATTTTCTCAGCCATTTAACCCTCTACTCTTTGGTTGCTAATCCTACGACAATTGCGATTGCCTGTTGCTCATTGAATCCCGCATTTATCAACTCCGAAAATACTTCGTGAGTTTGAATTGCGAAAGCCCGTAAAACAGACACGACAGCCTCACGATTGGGTGAAAGGTTATCGTACACCTGTCGATTATACCGTTAAGCGGATTTAGCCTTTTTATTCTCCGTCTGAAACAAGTTCAAAAGAGTTAATTCTTTTGTTAGTTATTCCTAGAGCAGATTTCAAAGCCAAATCTCTGTCGCCAACTTGAGCAAAGAGACGATTTTCTAATTCGCCACCAATTGCATCAAAGCGTCGGAAGTAGATGTTGTAAGGCAAAGCATCCCGTTGGATGTTTAACTCAATCTCAACATACTCTTTTAGAGCAATCTCTTGAGATACAAATGGTTTACCATTCGAATCAACAACAACTTTTGAACCTGCTAATTCCTTTGTGAAGAAATCAGTCCAAGCCATTTACAACCCCTTTCGAGAGTTTTTCAACCCCGATTATACTACATAAGGGTTAGAAAGGTGCAATGTCAGATATTGGCATACTCCAAGCATCTGAAGGCGTCTTAGGTGTATCTGTGCGAGTGGTTGTACTTACTTGAGCAACTGTATGGCGCTTCATGTCAATGCCTAAGTTCCAAGCGGTAACTACAATCTTTGAGCGTTTAGCCCCTGTTACTTTGTCATCCCAGTTTTCTTGAACTGCGGTGCCTACAACAATTACTGACATTCCCTTGCCTAAAGAGTCTGCACAATTTTCAGCAGTCTTGCCCCATGCTTTTACATCCCAAAATGTTGTATCTACATTGTCCCAAGTTCCATCAGGTTTTTTACTGGACTTAGATGTCACTACTGTAAATACTGCTAAGGCTTTACCGTTAGGAGTAAATCTTAGTTCAGGGTCATTAACTATATTTCCCGTGATTGTTATTGGTGCGCTCATGCTACATACCTTTCGTTCGTTATTGGTTTGGCGATTATGTTTAGTTGTTTTCTCATTCTGTCGCGTTCTTTAGTAGATTTTCCACCCCAAATGCCGACTACTTTGTAATGTAACGCATAGGTCAGACATTCTTCTTTCCAATAGCATCCATCACAAATCTTCTTTACTTTTCTGTTCTCCTCGGTTATCTGATTCTTCTCGGGAAAGAAATAACTCGTCTCTATTCCCCAACAACTCGCTCCCTCGAATTTCCAAGGCATCATAATTTTCTTCAATGTTTTCCTCTCCAACAATTAGTCGATAGGGGGAAGAGGCATCTAACTTAGCCACAATTCTTCCATTGCGCCATACCTTGCCAGCAACTACACCATCATAAAAACTTGGCTTAGGCTTTACTAGAGAATCACACTCTTCCCAAAAAATACATCGGGAACAATAATTAAGTGCTGGTTGTACTAAATCTAAATTAAATTGGTCAAAGAGCCAAGGGTCAGCATCACGGCACGGCGCTTTAGATGCAAATGAACCCATGCAGGAATTTTAGCGCTTGGCTTTATCATTGTTATTTATTTCGGGAGCCTTGCGTGTCGCCCACTCACCATACCGCTCTGTTATCAATTTATTAAGTAAGTTGATTCTTTCTTCTTCATCCATCGGTCTATTTGTCTCTGAGTCCGATGTCATCGTTACCCTCCCAATACTTTAGCCCGTGATGAACTAAACCGAGGTGGCGCCAATCAGGATTTTGGTCATCGGCAAGAGTTAGCGTCCAGTAATCTTTAATGCCATCGCCCATCCATTCAGATACAAGAACCCAGCCCGTACAAATTGCTGGTTCCATAAAAGCAACGCGCCCGATTTCGGCGAGCGCATTGTCTATTGCTGATGGTTTTTTCTGCTCTTCACTTCCCATTTAGGGAGGTTAGTACCAAAAATTAGAACTCCAAAAGCGCCACGCCGAGCAAGGGTTGGAATATCTGTGTTCAATGTAAACGAATCCTCGGGTTATTTGTTCCTCAACTGATAAGTCAGGGTCAAGTCCGAGTATTTGTGGAATTCCGCCAGCATGAAGTTTTTCTCCATCTTGGTAAACGGCTGTTTTATTGTAGGCATCGGGACGCCAGTTTGACTCTTTTGTCCAAAGCGATAGCAAACATTCCCATTGAGCGGGTGTATCCCAACCATAAGCATCAAGACGCTTCTTAGCGAACTCTTGGGATGCCTCGGGTGTCCGTTCAACCAATATCGGTTTCATAATTACTTCAACCGCTTGTGCTGGTGAATCGGGTGGAATGTGAAATGGATTTAGAAGTATAAATCCAAGTATAAATAGTGCGACTGGAACTGGTTTAGTAATAACTTTTTCATAGAATCGCATATTCCTCCATTGTTAGGAGTGAACATTTATTCGCTACTGGATGTAGCGCTTCTCTGTTGTCAGTATTGGACTGACCTCACTTTGGCGAGTAGGTGTTTTGCGAACCTTGTTTAAGGGTACATCATCAAGATGAATGAGTGTCAAGGAGGGCGCTCGGTGGCGGAGCGATGAAAGTTACGCTAGAGAGAGGACGGACGCGCAACAGGCGCTACTACGCCACCGAACTATTTGGGTACCCGCGTAAATGATACCCCACACATAACCATGAAAGGAAAAAAGGTGGTTATGTGGTTCATCCCGCCAATCTAAGAAGAGACCGACGGGATGAATTTTAGTTTTATTACTTAGTCAAGGCGACTTCCAGCGCTCGCTTCGATTCCGTATTTTCCTAGAACCTGAGCAAACGCTCCAGCAAAAGCCGCTTTACGGTCTACGCTCTGTCCGAATTCACGAACCCAAATCTCGTATCCACCGTAATAACCCTTGCTACCAATGCCTTGAGCCTTTAACCAATTCACAAACGCACCTCGCGCTGGAGAAATGTTTACCCAAGCAAATCCGCAAAGACCGTCAAGGATGTAAGTTTTTTTACTAAAATCAATATCACTACCAAGTGCAGTAGTTGGTGAACCAACTACAAACTTTGGAGTGTCTGCATCTTTGCCAGCCAAAAGACCAGCCTCGTATGCTTCAACATAAATGCGCTTACATTGAGTTTTTGTAAGAGCCTTTTTCTTCTCGATGACTGAAGTTGTCATTTGATGTCCTCCTCTCGGACAATTCAAAGTATATCCTACTGGGGTTTGGAAATCAAACTAAAGCGAGCCATCTTTCGAGCGCGTTGCTTATCAGCCTCTTCAGCGAGGGTTTTATCCAACTGCGCCCTACGAATAGCCCTTAATGAGCCTTCAGAGACCCGTAGAGGCTTATTACCCCTTAGCCATGATAGAAGTATCATCAGAACCACTTGCCAGTCTCTATTGACCCTACAATCCCGAAAATCAATAGGATTCCACCTAGGAAAATCATTGCCTCAAGATTCTCTGCCCAACTGCGTCCCTTGGGACTCAATCGGATTCCCTTCTTGAGCAATCGACCTTCTATAAAACCGATTTCATCATTGATAGTTTTCATGCTGTCCTCTCTTTGATTGTTCGAACTATTCCGTACTGCTCCATTGAAGCATCAGCCTCGCACCTAAAGCAATAGGTTTTTCCTTTAACTACTGTCAGTCTTAACTCGCTACCGCAAGTAAAACATTTCATTGGTTCCCCCTCTTCTTGTACTTAGTTTCTAGTATTTTCAACTGCTGGTCAAATGACACGCCGTTCTTCTCTGCAAGATTTTTACAGATGATGTCCGCTATCTCTTTGTTTTGAGCAATCTTTTGCTCTTGCTCAATGATTGATTCAGCGCTGTGTGGTGTTCCGTCGTAGTAGTGAGTTGTAACTTTTTCTTTGATTCTCCATTGCAACTCAAACCATTTTGTAACCGCTGAACGCTCTGTCTTGATTACCTCGGTGTATTTTCCGTTCTTGAAGTAAAGGAACTCACCGCTCTTTGTTGGAGCGTTTGCTTTTTCCTTTGCAATCTTCTCAGCCTTCTTTGCTTCTCTCTCTGCCTTGGCTTGAGCCTTAGCAACTTTGTCGGCTGTAACGATTCTTGAAGGACGATTTAAGACCTCGGCTGGAGCGCTTGGGTAACAAATTGTGCAAGCATCCTGACCAGCATCCTCAACGATTGTGTTCTCATCGTCGTTGCTGTACTGGATTAACCAGTTGTATCTAGTAGTTGGAAAACAAGTATTGCAATCCATTGAACTGTGAACATGACCATTGCTGTTGATTACCAAGAACGCTCTTGTCCAAGGGTCTTGGTTATAGATTGCATCTAACTTATTTATCTCTGCTTGAATCTTTGCCTTTTGCTCTCTTAATTCCGCAATTCTTTTTTGGATTTCTCCAACCCGACTTGGGAAATGTTTTACATAAAATTCAATAGAATCTTCAGCATCCAAGATTTTGCTATTGACTAACCAACGCTTCTCGTCCCAAGAAGATAACTCGGTATCAATCTTGACCGCGAACTCTTTTGTCACACTCATTGGAACTCCTCTCGTATTTACAACCCCAGTTTAGCATAGATTTGGGTATTGGTACAATAAGATGTCCCCGTGTCCCCGTGACCCCTGTTCAAAGGGTCAAAATTGCGCTTAGTCCGTATTCTCGCCGTCTGCCTTCTAGTCTTTTGGTGGGCGCTTCTACCCGTAGATTCCGCCTCGGCTGATGATGTAATTGTCAATCTCACCCCTGATACCGCATTTGTCGATATTCCCGTATCGGTGGATACCAGCACCGTTTATTCAATTACGACTCAAACAGGCGCCCGATTTGAGATAGTCAATGGGCAAACTGTTGAAAGACTTGCGTGGGTAGATTCTTGGCTAGAACTTCGCCAAAACGATTTAGTGTTAAGAGCCGATGACGACGGCAACCACAATGGGCAAACTAATTATTTTGCTTCTCGAATTACTGGAACAATTCCAGCGGGTACTTACATAATTCGTGCTACATCTTATGATTACATTGTTGCTCAACAAAGACCTATTGGAACTTATACAGTAACTAGCAATTTGATTGTTGTTGAACCTAGTCCTTCCACGGCTCCAACACCTCAACCATCTCCTCAGCCAACTGCAAGTCCTGAGCCGACGGCACAACCACAACCGACTGCTTCCCCCAGTTCGGAACCATCTCCCACCCCGACTGCTCCGACACCTTCACCAACATCGGAATCAACTTCGACACCGACTCCAACCCCTGAACCTTCTGTAACTCCGACTCCTCAACCTCAACCGAGCCAGCAACCCGAGCCGTCCACACCTGAACCCACACCTTCGCCATCGCCTACCCCAATTCCAATTCCGTTACCTGAGCCGATTCCCAATCCTGAACCAATCCCTGCTGTGAATCCAAACGGTACCCCCGCGGTAGAGCCGACTCCCGTTCCGTTGCCTGAACCCATTCCCATTCCGTCCCTTGAACCTGAGCCGAATCTAAATCCTGAAGAGATACCTTCGCTCGACCCTGAGACTTTGCCAACTGTTCCGCCTTTTGAAGAACCTGCAATTCCACCTTTTGAAATCCCAACGGAAATTGACCCTCCAAGTCCCATACCTGAACTACTACCACCTGTTGAGACCTCCGAGTTAATTGAAAATGTTTTAATGGATGGACAGATTACACCCGCTGATGCAGAAGCGGTAGTTGATTCATTGATGTTGGATGGGCTAGTTACTGAAGCAGAAGCGACTACCTTGATTGAAACTCTTTCAGATGGTGGCGTCCTAACTGGAGCCGAAGAAGATTTAATTATCGATGTTCTTTCAGCCGATGGCGAGATTACTCAAAGTGAAGTAAACAATCTTTCCGAAACTCTTTCCAAAGATGGGCGATTTACGAAAGCGGAAAGAGAACTTGTTGCCGAAGTGCTTATTGAATCCGCTGAAGGTCAAGCGGTAACTGTTGAAGCAATAGCCGAGGCTGGAATCACCTTGGAAGATTTACCTCCTGCTCAACCTGTTGAAGTTCGACAAGATGAGAACGGAAACGAAGTTGTTATTACAGCCGAAGTCGCCGTTGCTTTAGAACTACTTACATCGGCTGGAGATATTGTTTCAGCAATCTTTGAAAGCCCTGCACAACTTCTCTTTGCTATCGGAAACCTTGGAGCAGATATGTCTGAGGAAGAACGCAAAGAAGCAAGTGAGACAATTATTGCCGCGACAATCGTTGGCAATATCGCTACGACTACAATGGCTACCGCAATCGGTAGTGTTGGATATAGGAGACAGAAATGAAAGACTTCTTAAATGACCTGATAGGTCAAATATGGACAATGCTTGGAATGTTTGTTGCTTGGATTCTTGTTGATGGTGTTGCTAAAAATATCGTTGGCTATTCAATCCTGATTACTTTTGGCGTTTGGGTTTTGACTTATCCTCTTCGTCGTCCAAAGGACTAGATAGATAATCTTGATTTTTGCTTAACGGATTAAAAGCATCGTTAATTTCTTCGATTGTTAGTTTTCCGTCATCAAGATATTCACGGGCTAATCGTTCTGCCACGGATGCAACTGCTAACAATCCAGCCATCGATAAGGCAATCCAAGTTTCAACTCCCATGATTGCTCCAGCACCTAGAGTGCCGAGAGCGCCAACGGTAAAGACCGCAACCATGCGACTTAAGATGTCTTGGAGTTTTTTCATGCCCCAAGTCTAGCCTACGCACTTCTCTCAACTAATTCATCAAAACCTTCATAGACCTTTACCTCACCTGTCTCAATTTTTTTGAAACGCTCTTTGGTTTCCTGCAACCATTGAACTCGAGACTTTGGTAGTCGGGCTTTGACATCGCCATTCTTACCTCTGACCTTGACGCCAGTAAAGTGAAATGCACCTTGGAGCGCATCGGCTTGTTCTTTACCTAAAACATTCCTGACTAAATCAAGAAGGCATGAGGTGAACCATGCGTGGTGTCCATCGCCTCTATTTATGTGATGAGCAACCTCATGCAAAATTACATACTTGTTTCTCATCTGCTTAGGTAGACAGATTACAAACTCCCCATGGCGGAAAGTGGCACAAGCCGAACGACGACCCCTGCCATCTAAAACCTTGATTGGATATTTGAAAGGATAGTTTCTTTGAACGAAACTTCTCTTCATTACAGCATCCACAAACTTTTGGGCTTGTTGCAGAGTCATATCTTCTTTGCGGTTTCCACCTGCATAGACACTCATAGCAAGACCCTCAGCCTTATAGACCTTTCCTGCTTGGTCTCTTTTTCTCATACCTACTCCTCTCGTAGTTAAGACCCATTATATCAAATGGGGGTTTAGTAATAAACCAAACTTGAGTCGCCTAGGCTCAACTTTCCAGCGACACGCCACGATTAGGTGCCTGAAACTGCCTTTCTTGATTGGATTTATTAACCCCCGTTTGGTATACTGGTGGAGTCCGAGAGGAGGACAGATATGAAGTGCGTGAAGTGCGGAGTTGCCGTCGGGAAGATGGAAGTCTTTCAGGGTGGCGTCTGCTTGCAATGCTATGCCGTGGAGTTTGAAAAGGAATTCCAAAGTGCGTTGAAGATAGCGAGGTTGAAGTAATGAAAAGTAAAAGATATGGAATCTGTAAGGCTCAACACGCTGAATCAACTATCAAAAGTAACATCAAGAGTTGGGCTAAAGAACGAGAAAGTTTTGATGGTATTGCTCGTTCTAAACAAGAGATTCAAGAAATAGTTGCCTTGCAGTTAGAAGATATTGCTAGAGGCAATGCTGAAATTGCTTGTGAAATTACAAACTGCAATAGAGAGGTGGTTAGATAATGTCTCAGAACCAAATCAAAGGCGCTAACTTAAAACAGTTAGAAGCCATTTGCGCCGCAATAGACGGTGTTGATAACGGTGGTTTTGGCGCCGCTGGTGGTAATGAATGGGTAAAACCACAGAAAGCCGATTGGAGCGATTTGGCTCAGGCTATTGACTGGTTATTAAGTTATGAGTGGGGCGAAGATGTAGAGCAAGGTCAATGCTACATAAACGCCGCTGAGTTTTTGGCTGGAGAAGCC
>Ga0209596_1000174_pt1 | contig 58683 bp, 79 predicted proteins | sample M_130807_MF_Meta_FD_187314 | JGI IMG/M metagenome (GOLD analysis project Ga0209596, IMG submission 187314) | Freshwater microbial communities from Lake Montjoie, Canada to study carbon cycling - M_130807_MF_MetaG (SPAdes) (version 2) | ecosystem: Environmental > Aquatic > Freshwater > Lake...
TGTGTTCGCGCACCTGGGTGATTCGGTGGAGCATGAGAGTGCTCATAAGGTTACTCCCGTGATGGTGGCGGTGAGGCGGGCCGTTGTCTGGGCGCGTAGGTCGGGGGTCGGGCGGTAGCGGTCAAATGATCGGACCAGGCTGTCCGCGTTGGGTCGCGCGTGCTCGTCTGTGAGGTCGTCGGGCGAGACGGGATACCCGGCGGCGTCTCGGGCGCTGATCCACAGCCCGGCGTCACAGTCCTCCTCCAGGTAAACCCAGCCGCCGTTCTGATAGCTGTACTTGCTGACTTGGTAAGCGATCCCCAGCGCGGTGATTTCGTCGCGGGGGACTTCTATCCAGCCGTGTCCAGGGTCTTGCAGGTAACGGTATCGGGCGAGCGGTTTCATGGGGGCGGCTCCGATTCGGTTGCGGTTAACCGGACAAAATGTCCGGGGGTGTCCCGTAGCACGGTGGGGCGAGCCGGGGCAATAGGGTGGAACGGGTGATTTATAGCTAATAAGAAATGAGGGGGGTCAGACCTGAAAGGTCTAGTCTTATCAGTATGTTAGTAATTAATATAATTAATAAATATATATATATACTCTCTCTCTCTCTCTCTCCCTAGGGTTGTACGTGTATGTAGTACACTATTACAGGTTGTAAGGGGGTCTTAAGGGGGTACATCTATTTACAGGGTTAAAGGTCCGTACCCGCCCGCCCCGAAATCTATAATTAAAATCTGTTATTAATTAACCTACTGAAAACAAACGATAAAAGTGCCATATTAGGGCGTATTGTCCGCAATTCTTAGCGGTGAATAATTCGGCGGGAGGCGGTTTACGGCTATACTAGGGCGATCTGTCCGTGTTACGGGGTCGGTGCTCCCTGGCATTGTGCCGGGGGGCCTAACATTGATGGAGCTACCCAATGAAGTACGGAAAAAGCCTCTCCGCCCTGGCGGCGGAGATTGATCGCCAGTCCAACGCAAAGAGGGATTTCGTCGCGGCTACTCGGTCGCTGTCGATGGTGGTCGATAACGGCGCGGCCAAGCTGGAGGTGCCCGGCGTCGGCCCGTTCGCAATCAACGGGCACGCGGCGGGCCAGGTCGCGGCGCATCTGGACATCCCGAAACGGTACTTTGACCGGATGGCACAAAGCCGCCCGGCGCTGTTGGCTGAGAATGTGAACACCTGGTTGCAGGCCGAGGACAGCAAAACGCGGCGCATGGTCCGCACGTTGGATGGGGGCGCGCGGGCGTTCCTGTCTGATCGCTTCCAGCCGTTTGACAATGATCTGATCGCCAGCGCGGCGCTGGAGACGTTGCAGGAAGTGGCGCCCGGCATGGTGATCCGGTCGGCTGACCTGACGCCTACCAAGCTTTACATCAAGGCGTCGTTCCCCACGGTCCAGCGTGAGGTGAAAAAGGGGGATGTGGTCGAATCGGGCGTTTTGATTTCAAACAGTGAGGTTGGAGCGGGTGCGGTCGATGTGGCTCCGTTCAGCACTCGGCTCGTTTGTCTTAACGGGATGAAACACACTGCGTTCGGCGCTCGCCGGAACCATGTGGGCCGCGTCGTGGGTGGTCAGGATGGGGCTGAGATATTCCAGAGCGATACCCTGCGGGCTGACGTTCGGGCGTTCCTGTTGCGGCTGCGGGACGTTATCAAAGCGACGGTTGACCCGGTTCAGTTCGCGGCCATTGTCGAACAGATGGCGGAGTCCGCTGGCCAGCGTATCGAGGGGGACGTGGTCAAGGTGGTCGACGTTACCGCTAAGCGGCTCGCGTTGTCCGATGGTGAGAAGTCCGGCGTCCTGCGCCATTTGATCGAAGGCGGTGATCTGTCTCGCTGGGGCCTCGCCAACGCCATCACCCGCGCGGCTGCTGACTGCGAGGACTATGATCGGGCGTCTGACCTTGAAGCGTTCGGGGGCCGGGTGGTTGAGATGCCGCAAGCGTCATGGCGGGAGATCGCCGTCGCGGCGTAGCCTGTCGCTTTAGGCTTCTCCGATCTGGGGGCCGCTCGAAAGGGCGGTCCCCTTTTCGTTCCCCCAGACAGCCAAAAACCCCGCTGGTTTCCCGGCGGGGCTGGCTTGGGAAAGGGGGTGGGGGCCGGTTATGCGGCGATGATGGCGGCGGTCTTGAGGAACGCCTTCTTGTGGAAGGTAGATGCTTTGGCGAGGGCGGCGAGGGCGGCTTCCTGAGAGGTGAAAGTCGTGGCGCGCTCGCGGTACTCAGTCACGATGGGGGAGCGCAGGAACCAAGTCTTGCCGTTCTGAGAGAGGGTGACGACGAACATTGCGGTATCTCCTGTTTCGTTTGTTTCGTTTGGGATCGCATCGGGACCGATCCCGTAACATGCGGGAACGGGTGCGGTCAATATGTCCTGGTGTCTTTTGGTCGATTTATTTTGTGGGGGTGGGAAGCGCGCCCCCCTTTCCCCTGCCGCTCCTCGGGGCGCTGGTCCGCGAGGGCTGCGGATTATAGCCCGGCGGCTACCTAGGGCCTAGCCTGCGGGCGCCTCATCAAAACGGGTATATTTTTTTAGCACATCAATCAGACATGTAAAAAAAACGCTGATATTTTTACATGTTTAGCTAACGTGCGCTGCCGCCTGCCGCCTGTCGCGCGGCATCCCCCCGCTACCCGATCGCTGCCAATCGCTGCCGATCCGCGTGCCTGGTCGCGTGCCTGGTCGCGTGCCTGGTACGACAACCGATGGCTGTGCTGCGGTGCAGCATGGTTGTGGCCATGCGCCAATGGGCCAGCGCCAGACCGGGGCCGACCCCCACGGAGGCGGAACGGCGGGCCGGGGCCGGTGCCCAGTCCCAATCTCACCCCCTCCGCCCCGTTCCCAAATTTTTTTTACAAAACCGTTTCCAAATTTATTTACACAAATTAATTTCAAAAACCGTTTGACGGCTACACACTCAATGTGCAACGTGTGTGTATTGCAACGATGAGGTACGCCATGCCCCCGACCAAGCTGAACGCGCAAATCCTAAAAGAGTTAAAGGGCCGGAGGGACATATGGCTGGATAACGTATCGGACGAGGCGGTTGAGTGCGGCTCGCCCGCGATTCGGGGTATTCAACTCCGGCGCGCTAAGGAGAGTGAGACGCGGGGTGCGGACGGGTATCACCCGTATCACTATGTTGGGTGGTTGTATTACGGCCAGGCGTTTGCGATCGAGACGGAGTTTCGCAACAGCAAGAATCCACTGACGCAGGTCCAGTTGGATTGGATGGATGATTTTTCAGCCAAGGGCGGGTTGTACATTGAGGCGCGTAATGTTGACGACGCGTTAGCGAAGGGCGCATTGGGGCGCAGCGAGCCGCAGCCGTGGAATGACTACGAGCGGCGTGTAACGGCGATTAAGATGCAGGACCGTTAATGAGGGGACATTTTATGAAGTCGAAGAAGACGATGGAGAACAACCCGCCAGAGAAGGCGCGGGAGAAAGCCCGGCTCGATTATCTACAGAAGGGTAAGTACGCGTTTACGATCGGCAAAGGCCCTGGCCCTAATGAGGTGGGGGGAGCTACGCCCCCCTCCGGCCCGTCCCCTGTTACCGGCATGGCGACAGGCATTGTTTTCAAGAAAGGCCGTCCACTGACACGGGCGGTTAATTTGCCGCCGATTAAAGACCGGGAGAAGAAGATTCAGGAATTTCTCAATCGCAAGAAGGCGGAGCAGGCGGAGCGGGCTGCAACAGCGGCCCGGAAGAAGGAGGGCAAATGACCACAGACACAACAAAAACCCGGCAGTCGATAAAAGGCCGCAATGATATTGAGGTGCTGGGAGAATGGGCATCCGTCGTGGAACACTTCTCCGGCTCGTTGAATACGGCGTCCATACTACTCTGCGACATCCTCGACGAACAACGGAAGTTGAATGACCACATGCGCGCGCTGGCGGACAACATGGCGCTGTCCATGACGCCGATGATGATGGTCGACAGCGCCGGTCGCGGGCCGGGGGAGATATGACCTACGACCACTACCTTCTCTGGGCCATTATATGTCTCGCCGTTATTCACCTTTGGCAGGTTCACAGCAAATGACCCCGGTATTCTGGCTGTATATTTTTTACTCAGGCCACGCGGTTGCGATTATTCCGCAGCCATACCCGACCGAGGCTGATTGCAGGGCGGCGGTTGCTGTTGTTAAAGAACACAAAAACGGGGGTGGCTATGCCGAGTGCATCCCTGGCTTCTGGTGGACTGGTCCTAAATAAATGAAATCCTGCACACGTTGCCTCAACACCGAGACGGCTGACACGATCTCATTCAACAAAGATGGGGCATGTAGCGTCTGTGTTCAGGTTGACCATAAGCTGACGGCGGTTGATTGGAACGAGCGCAAGATGGATTTGCACCGGCTCATCACCACGGCCCGTGCGCGCAATGGGCAGTACGATTGCATTGTTCCGTTTAGCGGCGGCAAGGACTCGACGTATCAGCTTTGGTATGTGGTGACGCAGTTGCGATTGAGGCCGCTGGTTGTGCGATATAACCATTGGGGCAACCGTCCGCAGTTGGAGCGGAACAATGCGCGGGTGTTCAAACAATTGGGCGTTGAGGTGTTGGACTTCAAACCGAATTGGAAAGTTGTGCAGGCAACGATGTTGGAGGCGCTGACGCGCAAGGGGGACTCCTGCTGGCATTGTCATACTGGGGTGTATTCGTTTCCGATGCACATGGCGATCAAGTTCGATACGCCGCTTATTTTTTGGGGAGAGAGCCTTAAGGAATACCAATCGTGGCTGGACCCAACTGCGCTGGAGAATGTTGACGAGGTGCGGTTTAACCGGGCGATGAATTTGGGGATGACTGCGGACGATATGTGGGAGTTTATCAAGGACTCGAACGCCAGCCTGGAACGGCGCGATTTGCATTGGCACGCGTACCCGCCGAAGGCTGAGTTGGATAAGTTGGGTGTGCAGTCGATTTGTTTAGGAGATTACATCCGGTGGGATACGCAGGGTCAGGTAGCGATCATTAAGGAGCACCTTGGGTGGGAGGGTGATGTTGTTGAGGGCATCCCGCCGGAGTTTGATTACGAGAAGATTGAGTGCCAGTTCCAGGGCGTTCGGGATTGGCTGAAGTACATCAAGCGCGGATTTGGGCGGACGAATCATTTAGCGAACATTGAGATACGGCATGGCCGTATGACGCGGGACGCGGGTGAGAAACTGGCGCGTGAATACGATGGTAAGGAACCGGCCAGCTTGGGGTGGTTTTTGCAGACGGTTGGGATTACGCGGAATGATTTCTATGAGATTGCGTTGAGCCATGTGGTTGACCCGTGGGTGTTTGAAGGGTCTGCGTTTGAAACAGGGCCGGAGTTGCCGGATTTCAAACAATGGGTTTGAAACGCCGGATCATTGCGAAGTTCCTGATCGAGGACGGCAAGCTTGTTAAGTACAAGCAGTTCACTCAAGCCCGCCGCACGGCTGGTAACGCCGTGTCTACGGCGCGTACATATGAAGACCTACGTGTCGATGAGATGTACTTCTGCGACCTTGGGGTGATTGACCCGGCCATGATACGGGCGGTGACGGCAGATGTGTTCACCCCTGTTACGGTGGCCGGGTCGATCCACTCGATGCGGCAGGTAGACGAACTGATCCAAGACAGCGGCGCGGATAAGGTGGTCATTCTGCACCGCGCTCTGGCCGAGGCGGTTGCCCAAAAATATGGGCAGCAGGCTGTGGTGTGGCCTATTGACTATCACACGAAGTGTGTAGAAGATGTTCCAGATTGCGCGGGGGAAGTTCTGCTAACGGACATTGATCGCGACGGCATGGGCAAGGGATTCGACTTGGACGTATTGAAGAAGCGGTGGGATGTGCCGGTTATCATTGCCGGTGGCTGCGGGAAGCTGGATCACGCTTTGCAGGCATTCAACGCTGGCGCGGACGCTGTTGCCATTAGCTCCATGTTTTTTTTCACTGACAAGAGTCCGATTAAGCTCAGAAGCTGGCTTGCCAGCGAGGGCGCGAATGTGAGGAACGTGTGACCAACGAACCGACTGAGATGGAGTTGAGGGTGGCGCACGCGATATATGAACGAGCCACTGTAATGCCAAACGGTCAACTTCATTTGATGAAGAAGAAACCGTGGGAAAAACTTCAGAACATCAGCAGAGTAAAATATCTGAACGATGCCCGTGCCGCGATTCGGGCGATGCGGGAGCCGACAACGGAGATGAAAGATGCTGGTCATCCCGAAGATGGCCCACTTAAACCATATTTTGCGTGGACAGCTATGATCAACGCAGCCTCGCCGCAGGAGGAGTAGGTGATAGCCTCGCTCCCCATCCACAAATACGTCTGGGTTGATAGCAGCCATATCCGCACCAATGGCGTTGGCTTTGAGCCAGCCGTGTGGTTTGGCCTAGTCAGCCAGTATGGCCGCGCTTGGGGTCTGAACGTGATGTTGGAGTGCGGCGCAATTTACCGCAGCCTTCCTCCTCACGCGGTGGCGTTCCGCAAAGACCCAGAGCCGTGGACGATTCAAGACGCACAGCTATGGGATTGTTACGCCGACAAATTTCAACTCCACGAATATGTCTACCTACGTGAGGCCCGTGTGAAGACCGGCAAACACAATGGCGTCTACCTGTTCACCGCAGCCTTCATTGGAGATGCATTCACCCGCACACCTGAGCAGGGCAAGGAGTTTAGCTTCATCGAGTTGGAGAATGGCCGGTTAACGATCCAGCCGACGAACCGTACTTTGTTTGAAGACAGGTCATTCACGGTGGATACGGGTGTTCCGAAAGACTTGATGACGCAGACAAGAACATGGTCATGCGAATGATCCCCGCCAAGTTCATCTGCCTGACAGATCACCCGCAGAACGTCCGATGGGGTGAGGGTTGCGGTAGAGAGTGGGTTGGGACTGGTGTGCGCGGTTGTCCGTTCTGCGGCGCGCTTTGGGTGAAGAGAATCAAATGACTTTGTGGCCATATCATTCTGAAGACGAAATCAGCGCGGTAGCTGATGTGCTTCGTTCCGGTAAGACGAACTACTGGTCCGGCCCGAACGGGCAAGCGTTCGAGGCGGAGTTTGCTGCGTATACCGGGGCGAAGCACGGTCTTGCCGTTACCAACGGCACGACGGCGCTGGAAGTTGCGCTTCATGGTTTGCGAATTGTGCCGGGGTCTGAGGTGATTGTTCCGTGCCGGACGTTCATGGCGACGGCGAGCGCGGTTATCACCGAGGGCGCTCGGGTGATTCTGGCGGACATCGACCCGGCGACATTGAACGTGACGGTCGAGACGCTGGAGGAGCGGCGCACCACGAAGACGGCGGCCATCATCGTTGTCCACTACGCCGGGCTTCCGTGTGACATGAAGGCGATTCGCGAGTGGGCGGACTTCCACAAGATCAGGATCATTGAGGACTGCGCCCACGCCCACGGCTCGCGCATTGACGGGCAGCATGTCGGCACGTTTGGCGACATTGGGTGTTTCTCGTTCTGCGTTGGGAAGACCATGAGTACGGGCGGCGAGGGCGGCATGGTGATTACCAACAATGAGTGGGTACATCGTCGGATGGCTGCACGGCGCGATCACGGGCGGTATCAGATGGTCGGGTCCAAGGACATGACGCAATTCCAGTGGACGGTTGAGGAGTTTGGTACGAATTTGCGTATGACCGAGATGCAATCCGTCATTGGCCGGTTGCAGTTGAAGAAGCTGGACGGCTGGGTGAACCGGCGCAATCAGATCGCGACGGCGTATGACAATATTCTTGGCGGCATTCCGGTGCCGCATGGTCAGGTGCATGGCCGGTATATGTATATGTCGTTTGTGGATGACCGCGATCGCAAGATGATTGCGTTGCAGGGCATGGGTGTGGCAGCGCGATTGGGCGGTTGCCCCAATATCGGCCATGAGGCCGTGTTCAAGAACGGTGCCGCGAAGTGCCCCCAGGCCGATGAGATTGGTTGTAGAACGTTGTCTCTGCCGGTGTACCCGACAATGACTGACCGCGATGTTGGGTTGGTCCTGAGCGCGCTGGAGAAGGTATGCGTTTAGACGATCAATGCCTTCAACTCTACCGGCTCGCCCGCGCTGCATGGGCGAGGGGCGATGTTGAAGAGGCTTGTAGACTGTATGGCAGGCTCCGTGCCGAACACGGGTGCGAGCTTTTCTATGAGGTCAGTCTTCCGCCGGTACATTTGATGTTGGTGCATCCCATTGGGACTGTGCTGGGACGCGCTACGTACCACGACTATTTGTGCGTCTACCAGAACGTCGGCGTTGGGTCTGACATCGACGGCAACCGGCCTACGATCGGTAGGGGCGTTGTGCTGTACCCCGGCGCTAAGGTGCTGGGTAATACCATCATTGGGAACAACGTATTCATCACCGCCAACACGGTGGTGCAGAATGTTGTTGTGCCGGACAACAGCGTCGTGTTCCCAGATGTTAATTCATGCAATTGGAAGCCCACCAAGCGCGATGTTATCCGCGATATTTTCAAGGTGACGAATGAGTAAGCACTTAAAAAAGATGCGGATCAACATTACGATCACGCCGGATTTGCTAAAGCGGATTGATAAGGCTGTGACGCCGTATGAGCGCAGCCGGTTTATCAACGCGGCCTGCCAAGAAGCTCTCGATAAGATTGAAGCGGGTAAGGGGTCAAAATGAGCGTTCTGTATCTCATCACAGCACGGGGCGGTTCCAAGGGCGTACCGGGGAAGAACCTGCGTAAGATCGGCGGGATGTCTCTGGTGGCGTGGAAGGCCAACGCGGCCAAGCAGGTTATCACGGGCAACGACCGGCTGGTTATCTCGACCGAGTGCCCCGAGATTCAGAAAGAGGCTCTTCGCAATAATGTTGAGGTGCCCTTCACTCGGCCAGCCGAGTTGGCGACCGACACGGCATCCAGCGCGGACGTTATCAAACATGCGCTGCGTGCGCTGAACACTTACCACGACACTGTGGTTTTGCTGGAGCCGAGCGCGCCGTTTACGACGCCGGAACATTTTATAACGGCGCTGACGATGAAAGAGGCGAAGGACGCGCATTTGATTGTTGGGATGAAGCACACGGAGCCGCATACGACTTTTATCGGTGAGCAGCCCAATGATGATTTTGTAACGCCCATCATTGTTAAGATGGACCGCGTTGGCCGCAATCTGCGCCGCCAGGATTTGCGTCAGGAGTGGACGATGAACGGCGCGTTGTACGTATTCGACACGGATATGTTTATGGAAACCGGCAGCATTTACGGCGGAGCGCGCAATTACGGTTTGCTTATGGACCGCTGGAATAGTATTGAGATTGATACTCTGTACGACTTGGAAATGGCTGAGTACGCCCACGGCAAGGGGTACGTGTTTTGACGTTTATCATTGCGGAAGCTGGGATAAATCATTGCGGGTCTTTGGACCGCGCATTGAAGATGGTCGAAGTCGCGGCGGACGCGGACGCTGACGCGGTTAAATTCCAGTCATTCACGGCGTCGAAGCTTGGGTATGACGCTGATGTCGTGAAGTGGCTCAGTGGCATGGAGTTGTCCAAGGACGACCACTACAAGCTTAAGGCCAAAGCAGAGCGTTGTGGGATTCAGTTTATGTCCACGCCGTTCAGCGAGGAGTGGGTGGACTTCCTTGTTGAGATTGGCGTGAAGCGGCTGAAGATTTCATCCGGCAAGGCCAAGGAGCCAGCGTTCGTTGATTACGCCAGAAGGACCGGCCTGCCGTTAATCATCAGCACCGGCATGATTAATTACGCGCAGATGTTGGCTGTGACATGCCCAGAAGATTGGGTTCTCTATTGCGTGTCGAAATATCCGACGCCTCTCAACAAGGTTGATTTCAGGAACTTGTCCAGGCTTGAGAAGCTGTTCCCCATATGGGGGTTCTCGGATCATACGGTTGGGCACGGCGCTGCGGTTATTGCAGCCGCTTCCGGCGCGAAGGTGATCGAGAAGCACTTCACGATGGACCGGAAATTATTCGGGCCGGATCAAGTATGCAGCCTTGAGCCGGATGAACTGAAGCAGATGATTACGGAGATACGATCGGTATGATCCGCGACATTGACCTGAGAGATTTGCTGCCGCGCAGTCATGTCGTTCGCGATATGACGACGGTTGCTGAAATGTTGAGGGGCAAGCGTGTTGTCGTGACCGGCGCGGGCGGGTCGATCGGGTCTGAGTTATCGCGACAGATCAGCCGGTTTTATCCGAAGGAATTGGTGCTGGTCGATAACTGCGAGTTCAATCTGTATTCGATCAGCGAGCAGATACCGTCCGCGACCGCGATTTATGCAGACATCAGGGATTCAAATTCCGTTTGCTTGTTCATTGGGAACAAAGCCGACCAGATTGTTTTCCATGCGGCTGCGATGAAGCATGTGCCGCTGGTAGAGGAAAACCAGGCAGAGGCCGTAAGGACTAACATCTTAGGCACAACGAATGTTGCCGTGGCGTGTTTGAAGGTCAACACCCACCGGCTCGTTATGATTTCAACGGACAAGGCTGTTAAGCCGACTAGCTTTATGGGCAAGACCAAGCGCGGGGCGGAGAACATTTGCCGGGAGGCTGGGTATACAGTTGTCCGGTTCGGCAATGTGCTCGGCTCTTCCGGCTCGGTTGTCCCGCTGTTTGAACGCCAGATTAAGAATGGTGGCCCGGTTACGGTGACGCATGAGGATGTTGAGCGGTACTTCATGTCGATTGATGAGGCTGTCAGTCTTGTGCTTCATGCGGCGACAGGTGAGCCGTCCACGTATGTTTTGGACATGGGCCAGCCGGTCAAGATCATGGACTTAGCGAAGGACATGATTCGCCTTGCGGGCAAGATGCCGGGGTCTGAGGTCGAGATAAAGATTGTGGGGATGCGCCCCGGTGAACGTCTTCAGGAGGAGTTGTTCTACGACTCAGAAGTTGTCGAGAAGTTCTCCGTGGACGGCATATGGAGGGTGAGAGATGACGCAGCGTAATGTGCTGATTACGGGGAGCGCCGGACACCTTGGGCGTGCGCTGCGGGCTGCGTTTGAGGCGCAGGGGGATGTTGTGACGGGTGTTGATACGCACAATGCGGAATTTTTATGTGACCTAGAAAGCATGACTCCTGTCGGAAATATTTACAAACATTTTCCAACTGACAAGTTCGACATTGTTGTTTGCAATGCCAAACTTAAAAGCTGGATTTCTCATAACCGGCTTGCGGGCTTTGCCACATCCTCCATCATCAACATCGCCTCCATCTACGGCGCTCTCGGCCCCGATCCCATGATGTACTACGGCACGGAGATCGAGCAGACGCCCGCATGGTACGCCGCTAGTAAGGGCGCGATGATTGCGCTGACAAAACACCAGGCCACAACGCTGGCTCCTGTGCGGAGCAATGCCATCATCCTTGGCGGCATCTTCCGCGACCACAGCGACGTTTTCCGCGAGCGGTATGAGGCTAAGGTGCCACTGTGTCGCATGGCGACTGAGCAGGACGCGGTAGACCTGTGCCTGTTCCTGGCGAGCGATAAGGCGAGCTACATCACTGGCGCGTGTATCCCGTGCGACGGCGGACTGAGTGCAATGGCATGACGATGAACGAATCGGAAATTTTGGATAAGATTGACGACACAAAATCCAGAAAGAGAGTTGCCGAGCGCGAGCTTAGTGTTTTTGACGAATCCATTATTACCGCCAACATTTATTCTGATCGTCTGACTGTCGCGAAGTTGAGAAGCGGGTGGAAAAGAGTCAAAGCTGCAAAAAAGCTAAGAGAGCCGTTTCAAAAAAATGTTGAGCAAATCAGCGTTGATCTTTTTTGTCTAAGGGCTGAGTTGAACCGGGTCACTAACCTGAAGAAATATTTAAGATCGCGGAAATGACTGATATTGCCGTAGCCATCATTGGGAGCGGTAGCCATGCGAAATTATTGCAGAATTTTTTCGATGGTAAGGCCGTTCTTTGCGCGCCGTCTGCGGTGCCGAAGGACACCTTTGTCTGTATCGGTATCGGGAATGTACCGGAAATCGGTAAAAGCGATTTGAAGACAAGGCGTACCATTTATCAAAAGTTTGAAAACCGGATGCTTGGTGTTCAATATAAACATTCGGTAATTCTTGGGAACGTCCACGACAGTTGCCAGATCATGCCGGGTGCGATCGTTAACCACGGTGCGAATGTGCATGAAAACGTTATTCTCAACACCGGCTCGATTGTCGAGCATGACTGCTCGATCGGCGCTCATTGCCACATCGCCCCCGGTGCGGTTGTGCTTGGCGGTGTCCGCATTGGGGAAGAGACTCATGTCGGCGCGAACAGCGTTATTTTGCCGGGGATGAGAATCGGTCGCGGGTGTGTTATCGGGGCTGGCGCGGTTGTGACTGATGATATGGATGATTACCAAACTTGGATCGGGCATAAGCTCTATGAGTGATTTCAGCCAAGTCGTTGTCGTATCCCCCACCCGCGCTGAAGACGGGCCGCTGAAGTCTGTGATCGCGGAGATGCCGGGATGCTCCGTGGCCCAGTTTGATTCAGAGGGTATGTCGCCCGATGTCGCTGTGGCCCGTGCTATTACGTACTTTACGGTTGTCTTCAAATCTAACAACCCGAAGCTGGTTGTTGTGCTAGGCGACCGCTATGAGACACATGCGGCGGCGCTCGCGGCGCACTTTTTGCGGATACCGATTGGGCATATTCATGGGGGCGAGACGACGACGGGGGCGTTTGACGATGCGTTGCGGCATGGGATTACGCATATGGCGGGAAACGACGGGCTGCACTTTGTGGCGCACCATCCTGCGTGGCTGCGCGTCATGGACATGGTGCCGTTTGCCAAGAATGTTCATACGTTCGGTGCCCCCGGCCTCGACACCATCGCGCAAGGGAGCGCAACGCGGGGCCAGAAGGGATGGCGAAAAATTATGGGAGTCAAGACGATTGTGGTGAGCTATTACTCCGAAACATGCTCGCCCGATTGCGGTCTGGCTAACCTTGAATCAATGCTAAAGGCATTGGTTAAATATACAGGCGATCACGCGATCTTCTTTAGCCGGGTGAATAACGACCCCGGCTCGGATGCTATTGAGGACGGCATCAATGCTTTTATCAAAACGTATCCAACGTCCGCTTCTTGGATTTCTCCCAACACCCGCGAGCAGTACCTGCATCTGCTGGAGCACGCCGTTTTTGCAATTGGCAACTCTAGCTCGCTGGTGATCGAGTGCCCGTGGATTGGGGTGCCGAGTGTGTTGGTGGGGCTACGCCAGGACGGTAGGCCGATGGCGAACTCTGTGTTTCAATCAAACTATGGCAGCGTCACTGAAACCGAAGCCGCAATTAACAGTGCGATGGTATTCACCAAGGCGTTTGGCCCCATCTACAAAGGCGGCTCTGCCCACAAGATCGCCGGAGTCATCAGGGGGTGGCTAGATGAGAAAGCCTGACGGGCTAACTCAATTAAACACTAGAGTTGCTATCGGCTTAATTGACGAATTGGATAAATTTTGCGATGATAACTTGCTGTACAAAAAGAACGTAATCGAATTAGCGATACGAAGATTTCTAGCTGCTGAGAAGAGCAAGGTTGGGAAATCTTAAACCCAGCGATAGCACCCCGCTGGGGCGACCGAGAGAACGGTGCCCCCCACCGTCCCGCCCTCTTGGTCGCACACTTTTAGGAAAGCAACATGCTGTCGATCCCGGTTGATTTAGAAAAAGACGCTCTGTTTGTAAAAATCTTTTTGCAAACTGGCGATGCCTTGGATGCGTGTAAGCGCGCTGGATTTATTGTGCATGGGTACAACGATCGCATCGTTGCTGAATACCTACTCGACCGGCCCGACATCCAAGTTGCGCTGCGGGCGGCTAAAGAATCAGAAACCCGCAAGACGGCTCCGGTAGACATAACTCGCGAAAGCATCATTTCTGATTTGGACGTTATCCATCAGTCCGCGATGATCGAGAAAGACTATACGCCAGCGATCGCCGCTAAGAAATTGCAGGCAACTTTGATGGGGATGGTTCAGGAGAACATACAGATTACGCATAATCTGGATGTGACCCGTATGACTGACGCGCAATTGGTACAGATGATTGCTGCCAAATCGCGGCAGGAAGACCTGAAAATGATTGATGTGACCCCGGTTGGTCTGGGGCAGATTAGTGTCTCAAAGTGAGCTAACTTTAGACCAACTGGCCGCAGAGCTTTTGCGGCGGCGTCATGCGCGAGAGAACTTCTCTGATTTCATGGCGTACATGCACGGCATAGCTCCGCCGCGTCATATGAAGTTCCTGTGCGATAAGCTGCAAGAGAAGATGGAGCGCAAGGGCGACCGTATGTTGGTCTGCTTCCCGCCGGGGCATGGAAAATCTACGGTTTCGTCGCTTTATTATCCGGCGTTCTATTTGTCCAAGAACCCGACGCACAACATCATTGTCGTCAGCCATACGGAATCGTTCGCTGAACAGTGGGGCCGTAAGGTCCGCAATCTGATGATGTCGGACGAGTACAAGCTTTTGTTCCCAGAGATTGAGGTGTCGGACGACAGCCGCTCCGCTGGCCGGTGGGACCTGAAGCAAGGCGGCTCGTACTACGCGACGGGCGTGGGCGGCACGGTGACTGGGCGAAGGGCAGACTGCGTAATCTGCGACGATTTGCTCAAAGGTATTGACGACGCAGAATCAAAAACTGTCCGCGATAATATGTGGGACTGGTGGGGCTCGGACTTATCAACCCGCCTGAAACCTAGCGGCATCATGGTTGTGATTGGGACGCGGTGGCATCTTGATGACATCATTGGCCGGATCATGGCTGCTGAAAAGCAGAAGGGCGGCGACAAGTGGGAGAAGGTTGTTCTGCCCGCTTTGGCGAAAGAGAAAGACCCGTTAGGCCGCAAGCCCGGTGAGGCCCTTTGGCCGGAGTGGGAGAACGAGAAGGCCCTAGCCCGTAGACGGGCACAGCCGTCCATGACGGCCCGCCAGTGGGAAAGCCTGTACCAGCAAAGCCCGGTGCTTGAGTCCGGTAACGTCATCAAGCGCGAGTGGATCAAGATTTGGAATCAGAAAGACCCGCCGAAGTGCAGCTTCATTGTCCAGAGTTGGGACACGGCGATCACGGCGAAGAACAAAAGCGCGTTTTCGGTCTGCCTGACCTTCGGTGTGTTTAAGGAAGACAAGACCGATTTGCCGTCCGTGATCCTGTTGTCCCGTTGGCGGGGGCGTGTGGATTACCCAGAACTGCGTAAGATGGCCCAACGGCTCGCGATTAACTATCTGGACGACAACATGGAAGTTCCCATGTCTGGGAACCGTAAAAAGCCGCCGGATATGATCCTGATTGAAGCTAAGGCTACGGGCGAGCCGTTGATTGCTGACCTTAACCGGGCGGGGATTTCTGCAACCCGGTTTAATCCGAATAAGCACGGGGATAAGAACGCCCGCTTGATGCTGGTTACGGACATATTTGAGAACGGTCGGTTTTATGCCCCCGGCCTGCCGCCGATGTACACGCTTCCAAGGCGGTGGGCGGAGGAATATATTAATTCCCTGCTTGCCTTCCCAGCGTCCGACTCAAGGGACGATGCCGACGCGACCAGCCAGGCTATTATTCGGATGAAGACCAGTGGCTGGATTAAAAACAGTTTAGATGTTATTGATGAAGCACCATTTCGCTACACTGAGCGCGCATCTGGGGCACTTTACGGGTAACTTAGCCCGTCTTTTTGTATTTTAGGCAAGTCTGTATGGCGTTAGACCGCGCAACGACTTCTGGCTTAGGACTTAACGACATTACCGGCGAGAACGCTGGCGGCGAGGACGTTAATGTCCCGCAAGACGACCTGAAGTTTGCCGAAGGCGCGTCTTTTACACCGGAAGAGGACGGCGGCGAAACGATCGATTTCGCACCGGAAGAAGAAAGCACTGAGCCGGTGGCTCACGACGATAATTTGGCTGAACATATGGAGGATTCCGACCTCCAGGCGATCGCCAACGACATTATCGACTACGTTAAGGAAGATCGGGACACTCGTTCCGACTGGGAAAGCATGTTGTCCCAGGGCCTGACGTATCTTGGCCTGAAGATTGAAGATCGATCGATCCCGTTTAAGGGTTCTGCGGGCGTTTTTGACCCGATTTTGCTTGAAGCGGTTATCCGCTGGCACGCCACCGCCAGCGCGGAGTTGATGCCAGCCAGCGGGCCGGTGAAAACGCAGATTATCGGCCAGCCCAGCAGGGAAATGGAAGAGAAGGCGTCTCGCGTTAAAGAATTTATGAACTACTACCTGATGGAAGGTGCGCCGGAGTGGGTTGAGCAGAACGACCAGATGCTGTTCTGGCTCCCCCTTGTTGGCTGTACGTTCAAAAAGACCTACCAAGACCCAATCCTTAACCGGGTTGTCAGCCCATTTATCCTTCCACAGGATTTTGTTGTCTCGTTTAGCACTACCGATTTAGATACCTGCCCGCGAGCGACACATATCATCTCGATGTCCCCAAAGGACATGAAGATGCGCCAACTCAGCGGTTTTTACCGCGATGTGGAGCTAAAAGACCCCACTTATGAAGCCGAAGACCCTTCATCTTTGGATGAAAAGTCTACCCAAACGCAGGGTTTGACCAAGCCAACCGAGTCGGACGAAGCCCCGTTTGAGGTGTATGAGTGCCACTTAGACCTTGATTTGAAGGGTTTTGAGCATAAGGACGACAACGGCGAAGAAGGCGAAGGGGAGCCTACGGAAACGGGCCTTCCGCTGCCTTACATCGTTACGATCGAAACCGGCTCGAAACAGGTTCTCTCCATCCGGCGTAACTGGAAGGAAGAAGACCAGACCTACGCCAAAATTCAGTATTTCACTCACTTCAAGTTTGTCCCCGGTCTGGGGTTCTATGGCATTGGCTACGCCCATATCCTTGGTAATACGGCCAAGGGGGCAACGTCCCTTCAGCGTCAGATGATAGACGCTGCTACGCTCGAAATGTTCCCCGGCGGACTCAAAGTTAAAGGCATGAGGGGGGACGACAACAACGTGATGATCGGTCCCTGCGAGTTCAGGGAGCTTGATACCGGCGGGATGCCAATCCAGCAGGCCATTATGACGATGCCCTATAAGGGTCCGTCGCCTGTGTCTATGGAGCTATGGCGGGCCACCCGTGAGAACGGCGAGCGGCTTGGCGGCATGACTGAGGTGGCTGTCGGAGAAGGCCGTCAGGACGCCCCTGTGGGCACCACAGTGGCCCTTCTTGAGGCGGCTAACCGAGCACAGTCCGCTACGCTGAAAGCGGCCCACCGGGCTTACAGGCGCGAATTTAAGCTGATCGCTGCCCTGTTCGGGCAGTTCCTGCCGGATACGCCTTATCCGTGGCCGGTTGCCGGTGGTCCTAATTCGATCATGCGGACGGACTTTTCTGACCATATCAACGTCATTCCGGTCAGCGATCCCAATATCACATCGTCTGCCCAGCGCATGATGCGGGCGGAAGCCCTGCTCAGGTTCGCGACCCAAGCGCCCGATTTGCATGACCAGTACCAGGCATTCCGGCAGATGTACGAAGAGATGGGTGTGGACACGAAGCGGATTGATGCGCTTCTACCGCCCAAGGCCGACGCGCAGCCGCTGGACCCGCTGACAGAAAACCAGAACCTGCTCAACGGCAAGCCTGTCAAAGTCGGCCCGTATCAGGACCATGACGCTCACATCTCTGCTCATACGTCGCTGATGAACCAGAAGCCGGACCTTGTAACGGTCCCGGCGCATATTGCTGAACACGAAGCCGCCAAGATGCGGGTTCAGGTTGAACAGATTCTGGGTCAATCGCTGCCCCCGGCTGGTCAACAGTTGCCGCCGGAAGTGGAAAACCAGATCGCTGTCTTGGTCGCCAAGGCGATGCAGCAGATTGCTCAGTCTCAAGGTGGCGAAGACCCCACCCCAGGCCAGATTGCTATGGAGCAAATCAAGGTCGAGGCCGCGAAGGTCCAGGCCAAGCTGCAAGAAATCCAAGCCAACACAAGCAGCAAGGCGTTTACGGAAACGCTTAAACTAAAATCTAGCCGCGAGGATCGCCTGAGCCGCGAGCGGATTGCTATGCTGAATTATCACAAGGACAGGCAGAAGCAATCGGACAAACCCAAGACATTCGGTACAAGGAGCACGTTCTAATGGACTCTATGCGGCGCAATGCCCAGAAAATGATGCCCCACGTTATGGCTTTGAATAAGAAGCCGGACACGGGGTTGAAGAACAACAACCAACCGGCACGCGGCATGAGCAATGTCACGGCGTTTGCGAAGGGTGGGAAGGTTTCCATGAAGAAGTGGGAAAACTCCGCCACGGACAAGGCGCAGGACAAGAAGCTAGCTGCGAAGCACGGCATGACGTTTAAGAAATGGGAAAAGTCCATTTTGGACGTTCAGCACGACAAGCAGCAGTCCCCCAAGGGCCTGAAGAGCGGTGGTAAGCCGAAGAAGTATGCGAACGGCGAGGGCGTTTATACCCCCGGCAAGTTTTATACCCCCGGCAAGTTCAGCGAGAGCGCGTCTAACTCCCTTGTCGGTAGGGACACGACCCAAAAGAACCGTCTGGCCGATCCTAGAGCTATTAGAGTTACCGCCAAGAAAATGGACAATCTTGATGAGGGCCTGAGTTCAGCGCCAGCAAGCGAACCCACGGAAGACGAAGATTCGATCAAGGTAACTGCCCGACAGGAAATCCCGGTCGTTGCGAAGAAATCTACCGCGAAGATTCGCAAGAAGGTCGATTACGACAAGATGAGTTCCGACGATGCGGTCGCCAGGTGGAACAAGAAGCATAACAAAGATTATGTTGGAGACAGTTATACGCCTAGCGGTTTTGCCAAAGGTGGTAAGACAAAGAAGGCCGGAAGCAAGAAGGTGATGGGCACGGTAGACGAGGCAAAGAACCTCGTAGCCGCTCTCGGCAATGCGCGGAGCCAGATGGCTGCGCCCGCCGGTATGGGTATGCCGCCGCGTATGGCACCGCGTATGGCCCCTGGTATGGGCATGTCGCCCCCGATGAAGAAGGGCGGCAAGGTCATGAAGAAGGCCGCTGGCGGCGCTGCTAAGATGCGCCGGTCGTCCCCGACGCCGGATAAGATTAAGAAAGTCCCATACGTGAATGGAGGTTGATATGTCGCGACCTGTAAAAGATATCCGTCTGAAGCCGAAAGGCACTAAGAAGGGCAAGGGAAAATAGCAATGAGTGCTGACCTGCTGGCAAGGAAGGTCACGGCAAGGTTGCGAGAGGCGAGAGAGGAAAAGATCAACTCTCTCAGGCGATGCAAACCCCGCGCCCCAATGATTGTTGAGGGCGCGGCGATCGCCGCAGCTACGGCTGAAGAAATAGCGTTCTTCGCAATCGACACCAACGCGACGATAGATGCGTTCAATATCGCTATGTCGATCATTGAGGAAGAGTACAAAAAAATCACCAGTCCAGAACAACCGGACGATGATAAACCCCCACAGGCAAGGACAGTTAACTATGGCTAGTCTCAAAACCTTACCATTCGTGCAAGAAAGCGAAGTCTCCGAAGCGGAGACTTTGATTAACAAGATGTTTCTGGACATGCCCGGCGGCAAGCCGTTTGAACTCCGCCCGGCTGGCTACATGATCGCGACGAAGATTTACGTTCGTCCCGATGAGTTAATGGTTATTGATATGCCGGACGGGTCGAAGAAAACACTTTGGACGCCGGAAGTAAGCAAGACGCACGACAAGTTTGATTCTGTTTCTGCGTTGGTTTGTGCGGTCGGCCCGCAGGCTTACAAGGGGTTTAACCAAGATGGCACCAGCCGGTATCCCGAGGGGCCTTGGTGCCGTGTCGGGGACTGGATTGTGATCCCGCGCCAATCTGCGTTTGTCTGCCACTATCATGGAGTGGCGATGGCGATTCTGCCGGACGATAAGGTTATCGCGGTTATCCAAGACCCAACAGATGTTTCGACTGTCTACATGGCACCGAAAGTTTGATAGGCAAGAATCATGTATAAACTTCCAACACCCACATACGCGCAAGAAGGTACAGGTGCTGCTGCGCCTGAACCGGCACAGGTTCCGAAAAATCTAACGGGGCAAGAGGAGTTTCCTGAAGAGGAAATTGATCTGCCTAATGAAGACGGCTCAGAGCCGGAGGCACAAGAGACACCGGCAGAGCCGGACCCCGCTAAAACGTTTAAGCGTAGAGGGCCGAAGCGTTATGCGACTTTGACCCATGAGCGTGATGAGGCGCGTGGGTACGCCGCACAACTCCAGGCCGAATTGGAAATTGAGCGTAGCCGCGCGGCTGAGTTGGAGGCCAAGGCTAACGAGGCGTCCAGCATTGCGATGCAAAGTTACGCGGCCAAGTCAGAGTCCGATCTGCGCGAGGCCCGCGCCGCGCTTTCTGCGGCCATTGAAAGCGGTGATCCAGGCAAGATCACCGAAGCCTCCGAACAGTTGTCGTCAGCCAAGGCTACGATGGATGACGTTGAGGTTTGGAAGAAGTCAGAGCAAGCCAAGCAAAACGCACACGCACCCCCACGGCAGGCCGCGCCACAGCCCCAGGCGGCGCAAATCCCAGAACTTCCAGATGAAGTTAAGGGCTGGGTTATGGAGAATCGCTACTTCGATTTTGTCCAGCGAGACAGCGGCGGGAATGTCGTTTTCGACCGTAGCGGCAAGCCGATGCGTAATCCAGATTACGACGACACTATGCACACCGAGGCAACGCTATTCGCTACAAACCTTGAGCGAAAGATTTCTGATGGTCGCCTTAATTATAAGGTTTCTTCACCGGAGTATTTTAAGGCCGTTGAAGAGCATATGCGTGACCAGTTTCCTGACTACTTTGACGAAGAAGAACAAGAGCAACCCGCAGCCCCTGTCCGCAGGGGGTCACCAGTTGCTGCTCCGACTCGATCAATGTCTTCGGGTGGTCAGGCGGTACAGAACCCATCCAAGTTCAAGCTAACCAGCGATCAGCTACGGTTTGTTAAACGAATGGTCGATAACGGCGGTGGACCGAAGTATCCGCAGGGTCATGCTCGGCAATTCCAGCCGATGAGCTACGATGACGCTAAGGTCAGTTACGCTCGCCGTATTATGAAAACAAACAACCAGTAGGATGATTCATCATGGGTCGTAAACCTCGTAGTTCTGAAGCCCGCGACAGCAACACGCGCGCTGCGGAGTCTCGTCAAGAAGCCAAGACAACTCACCAATCTCGCTTTTACATTCCGCCGAATGTTATTCCGCGTGGCGTGACTTATGCGTGGGTCGCCGTGGCATTTGATAACGCCGGTACGTTTAATAAGGATAATTGGAACAATAAGTTCCGCGCTGGCTGGCGTCCGGTGCCGCGCGATCGCCATCCTGAATTGTTTCCGCCTGTGCCGAATATCGGTTTCGGTTCTGACGACGACCGTTATATTAATGAGGGCGGACTTATTCTTTGTGAAAAGCCAACGGTAGATGTCCGGCGCGATCGCGATGCGCTGGAACGTCTGGCACGGCAACAGATGGAAGGGCAGAAATGGACGCAGGCACAGGGGGCCAATCCGTTTGCACAGACCATGCCGCGCTTTGATGAGTCTAAGACTGAGTTTGGGCACTCTGCCCAGTTTAAGGAATAAATACGGGGTGGCTGGGGTTAAGGAACCCTGGCCCACCTTTCCCTTGCCGGAGGAGTGACGGGGCCAATCCTGGCCACCCCACCATGATAAGGGGGCTTACAACGCCTCTGAATTGTGGTAATTTAAGTATTAATTGCGATCCTGCAACGCAGGTTATCGACGCCAATCACGTATTTGGCCGGGTTATTAGACCCGTTATCGAAGTGCAGTCACGTATCTGCTCCGTGCCGTCGCAACGGCAATCAGTGATTTTCGCACCGTTTAGGGTGCATCTGACAGGAGCAAAACATGGCTTACGGCGCGAGCGGAGGCTTTGGCCTTCAACCGCTTAATAGCGGTAACGGTGTTACCTTCAATGGCATCACCAATCAATACAATCTTCCGGCGACGGGTGGACAGAGCATTTTCCAGGGCGACCCTGTGGCTCTTTCGACCGTTGGCGTGATCGTCCGAGGCACCGCGTCCATTCCGGCGCTTGGTGTCTTCCAGGGCTGCAAGTTTCAGGACACCGCCGGTGTCTGGCAGTTCACCAACTACTTCGCTGGCGCGACGGCTTTCCTTGCTGGCAACACGCCGGTCGCACTCGTCATCGACGATCCGATGGCCCAGTACACCATCACAGAGGGTGATGCGACTGGCGCTTCCGGTACTCCGCTTACGTCTGCCGCCCCCGGCCTGAACGCCAACTTCGTTTACACGGCGGGCAGCACGCGTACCGGCCTTTCTGCCGTCACGCTGAACAACGCTACGGCGAGCACGGCTTCCAGCCAGAATCTGCGAATTACTGCTCTTGATCCCCGTGTCGGAAATGCGGTTGGCGCGTTCGCCAACTGGGTTGTCCAAATCAACAACGGCCAGCGTTCCGCTGGCACGCCGCGTCCTTAGTAGCATAGGACCAGGAGCAGAAACATGACCATTAATACCAGTCAAATCCAGCAGCTTCTCCGCCCCGGCTTGGCAGAAGTGTTCGGTGATTATCCGATGTACCCGGCTGAATATACCGAAATCTTCAGCACCCATACTTCGGACAAAGCAGTCGAAATCGAAGTCGAAATGAAGCTGCTCGGGCTTGCGGCCACTAAGGCCGAAGGCGCTCCGACGCAGTTCCAAGACATGGGACAGCGCGTAATCAGCACCTACTACCATCGCTACACCAGCGTTGGCTTTATGATTACTCGCCAGGCGATGAAGGATAACCTTTACGAGTCGCAGTTCCCGCAGCAGGCGCAGTCTCTCCGTAACTCGATGCTGCAAAGCAAAGAAGTTAACGGCGCGTCTGTTATCAACAACGGCTACTCGGCATCGTTCCCCGGCGGCGATGGTGTGGCGCTCTTCTCGACCGCTCACCCGATCGACACCGGCACGTTCGCGAATACGCCGTCCGTTCAGGTGGACCTGAATGAATCGTCTCTGCAAGATGCGATCGTAACCATCTCGCAGTTCCGCGATCAGGCTGGCCTCATCACGATGACCAAGCCGACCAAGTTGATCGTTCCGCCGCAGCTTCAGTTCACGGCGGATCGTATCCTGCACTCGCAGTTCCGCACTGGTACTGCGAACAACGACATTAACGCCGTGTACAATATCGGCGCTGTGCCGCAGGGCTATCGGGTCAATCACTTCCTGACCGATACCAACGCCTGGACCTTGATGACCGACGCCCCGAATGGTCTGAAGCACTATGTCCGTGAAGCTCTCGAAACGGATGTTTTCACTGACTTCACCAGCGATAACCTGCTCGCGAAGGCCATCGAACGGTACTCGTTCGGCTGGTCTAACTCGCGTGGCGCTTATGGTAGCTCTGGCGCTACCTAATAAGGTGCTAGAGGGCTGAATAGAAAATTGGCCATCGTGCCGCAAAGGGTGCGGTGGCCTTTTTCACAACGAAAGTGAGGCATCCTCATGACTTCTTTTTTCGATAACGTTAAGATTGGTCGGGCGGCTTATAACCGCAATCTTACGCCTCCGACAGGCTATGCCGAGGACGAGATTTACGGCATCCCGCTGACGCAGACTTACGTTTACCAAGCTGGCACGGCATCCACCTCCCTGGCGAGCGGCGTGTTTTATGCGTCTTCCGCTGTGGCGGGAACGCTGACCGGCACGGGCGTGTTGGTAAGTGGTGGCGTTGCCACCTTTGACGTTCCCCGTAGCGTGCAGATCACGGCTTCCAGCAACATGGCAACGGTCACGTTTACCATCCGTGGTACGGATGCGTATGGTGCGCCGCTTACGTGGGCTGGTGTCGGCCCGACCGGCAATACCCTTGGCGCTGCCGGTTCTTATGTCGTCAGCCTCTCCGCGTTCAAAACCATGACTACGGCGTCATGCGATGGCGCGGCGACCGGGGCGCTGACCATTGGTACTTCGGATACTTTCGGAATGCCGTTCCGTATTCCCAATGTCGGTTATGGCATGGGGGTTCACATCAACGGCGAGAGTGCTACCGTCCCGGCTACGTGGACGGCTGGCTTGGCTGCCACGGGCGTTGCGACGGCCACCACAGCCGATGTCAGGGGCACTGTGGCCCTGGCTACAACTGTTCTAAGCAACGGCTCTCGTTATTTTAGCTTTGAGTTCATTACTCCAAATACCGGCATTGCGGCTGGCGCTGATACGAAGGAAAATAGCTACGGCGTTACGCCGTTTACGTCGTAATATAAAGCCAGGGCACACACCGCCGTGCCCTGGCCTTTCCTTTCTGGCGGCTACTAGGCAAGGATATAATTATGGAACAATCCGCTCAGTCGATGCCCACGCCTATTTCGCTCATGCCTAATCGTAAGGCCGTGAACATTATCGCTATGGGTTCGAGCCGAAATGACTTCTTCCAGGCGCAGCTTATGGAAAGCCGCCCCGATATTCTTCAGAACGCCGAGATTTGGTGCATCAACTACATGGGCGGGCAGATTCGCTGCGACCGCATTATTCACGTTGATCCCGTCCACGCGTTTCTTGGGCACCCGATTGTGCGCGATATGTGTGAATACGCGTTGAAGGACAACATCCCGTTCTACACCTCGCACCCGCACCCGAAGTACAATAACCATGTGGTGTATCCGTTCGCCCGTGTTTCGGCTGCTTTCGGCGGCATCACATATTTCAACACCAGTGTGTCGTATGCGATCGCGCTGGCGCTGGCTGACGGTTTCACAGAAATCGGCCTGTTTGGCTGCGACTTCTCGTACCCAGATGTCCATATGGCTGAATCTGGCCGCGCTTGTTGCGAGTTTTATATCGGCATCGGCACTCAGCGCGGCGTTCGGTTTGCCGTCGCTCAAGGCTCGACGCTGATGGATATGTACAACGGCCAACAGCCCTACGGCTGGTTCTCCAACCCGAATCTGCCGCCCGCCAATGGCGGTAAGCTGATGAACGCCCGTGAAATCTTGGCGCATGAAGAACGTGTGAAAAATCCGCCGAAGTTTTCTGACCTCATCCAAACCGTTAAAATGTCCACGCCTATTCAGCAGGTCAGTCCGATTGCGGTCGGCTCTGGCGGCGAAAACGCTATTTACACGAATTTGCTGGGCGGGCCGCTCCCACTGAAAAATGGCCAAGACTCTTTAGGAGTACAATATGCGCCCCACGGTAATCTCGTTCCCGGCCCCATCAGTTAACGCGGTCTGCGCGACACAGACCACGACTGCTGCGAACCAGGCGCTTACGCTCAACGGGAGCCTGTCTAATATTGCACTGAGTAACGGCCAGGGGTATTCGCCCCTGGTTGTTTTCCCAGGCATCCAACGTGCGATCAGTGTAACGAGCACTGGCAATATCAGTACGTCTACTATTTCGATTACTGGGTATGACACCAGAAGCGTGCTCTTCACGACCACGCTTACTGGTCCCAACAACACGACCGTCAACACCACGACAGAGTTTAACAAGATCACAGCGGTCAGCGTTGGCACGCTTGCCAGCAGCACGTTTACTGTTGGTACGAGCGCCACCGGGTCTAGCACATGGGTTCAGGGTGATTCGTTTATCAGCCCGTTTGCTGTGACTGTTACGGTAGAAACCGTGACTTCTGCCCCGATCACAATTCAAGATACGCCGAATGATGTTCAGGCTGCTGCTCCGTCGATTATCTTTAATCACTCGACCTTGGCAACGGTGACTGTTTCGGCTGAGTCCAACTACGCCTTCCCGGCGCGTTTCATGCGGTTTATCTGCACCGCTAGTGCGACTGCTACGGGGAACTCGCAAGTGACCTTTATCCAGGCTGGGTGGTAGTCATGGGCATTAGCGGCCTTTCAATGACGGGTACGTCCTCGATCGACGCAGAGGCCGTTCTTAAACTTCTTTCTAATCCAGAATCTTTGAAGGCCAATATCGAAGCGTACAACGTCGCTAAGAAGGCGGCTGAAGACGCTGTGGCCGTGGCAGGCAATCTTTGAAGGCATGGGACGAATCACGTAATGGCGCGCGCCAAAACTGACCAGATGCGCGGAATGACGGTCTCAGGCGGCTACAAGCTGCCTGCGTCGAAGGGCGCTGGCCTGACGGCAAAGGGCCGCGCGTCCATCAATCGGCGCACCGGCAGCAATCTTAAGCCGCCTGCGCCGCACCCCAAGACTGAGGCGGACGCTGGCCGCAAGAAAAGCTTCTGCGCTAGGTCGCAGGGGTGGACTGGTGAGCGCGGCAAGGCTGCTCGCAAGCGGTGGGAATGTTAAATGACCCTCACCGGAACGTATGATTTCGGCGTTAATACCGAACTCGACAGCGTAATTGTCGAGGCATACGAGCGTTTGGGCCGTGAGGCTTCTGAACTGTCGGCCAATGACGTTCAGAGCGCCATCCGTAGCCTTAACTACGTCTTCGCGGACTGGGCCAACAGGGGCATTAACCTTTGGGAAGTGACTCTCAATAACACCGCCCTAACTCAGGGCCAGCAGAGTTTTGTGCTAAACTCTAAGAACGTCGATGTATTTCAGGTTTACCGGCGTACCACTAGCGGCGGTATTAATACGGATGTCGTTCTGTCCTCGATTAGCCGCGCAGATTATTCGTCCATCCCGAATAAGCAGCAGCAGGCTCCGCCGACCCAGTATTACTTTGAGCGCACAATTACCCCGACTTTGTACCTTTGGCCAACGCCTGACAGCGCGGCATATACGCTGTACTATTACAGCATGAACTTCACTCAAGACCCTGGAAATCCTACCAATACGCTGGATGTACCGCAGCGTTGGTTTGATGCAATGGCTTCTGCAATGGCGGTCAGACTGGCCGTGAAGTGGGCACCTGATAGGGTGCAGATGTTGCAGCCGCTGGCTGATATTGCGTATCAGGTAGCCTCGGCGGAAGACACTGAGAATGTCGTTACCGTTATCAAACCCAACCTGTTTTTTGGCTAAATAGAAATGAGCCGTCTAAGCCCACTTCGCCTTAAATCCCGAGCGCCGATTACGATCGACGTGAAGAATCCACGCTCGGTCGGCGTTTGCGATGGCTGTGGATTTTGGACGATGCACCCCAGCTTGGTGGAAAAGAAGGAGTTCCGTGGTGGCGCGGCTCCCGTTGGTACGGGTTTTTACGTATGTGGGGTTTGCGACGATGTTCCCAATCCGTACTACTCCAAAATGGTTCTCCCGCCGGACCCGGTGCCGATCAAGAACGCGCGTCCTGAGAACTACTCCCTTGATCCAGAGCCTATGCTTTTTATTATTGCAGACTACAATATCCCTATCATAACTGGCGTTAACCCGCAGGATGCGACCAATGGTGGCTTTAACTTTCTAAGCGCCAATAACCCGTCCCTGATCCCGGTGCCCTGATGCCTAGCGTCCTTATCAGCGAACTAGACACATCTCCGGCGCTTGTCGGCACTGACATGCTGATGGTGCAGCATTCGGCTGGGCCTCCGGCTGAAGTCTGCACGGTGTCCCAAGTGGCGACTTATATGACGTTGGCTCATGTTTTCGCTTATATTTCTGCCCCGGCTGCGACCACGGTTACAAGTCAAAATACCTTTTATAAGGTGGCCGGGACGACGACGCTCGGCAACGCCACACTGTTTACGATGCCAGCCAACAACCGCGTCCTTTATTCGGGAACGGCGGCGCGGGATGTGTTCCTTAACTGCTCGATCACTTTTAATTGTAGCGCAAATGCTCAAACTATTGGTTTTCAGGTCTGGAAGTTTACAGCCGCTACCAATAGCGGCGCGTACTTGACCAGCAGTTTTATGGCCAGAACGATCACGGTCGGGGCAAATTCCGTATTCATTAGCTTGTGCGTTTCTGACACCGCGAGCACTGGCGATTATTTTGAAATCCACACCAACAACGCGACATCTGGCGGGGCTACGGTAACTGCTCAGTATATGTCTCTAATGGTACAGGCAACATTGCAATGAGTTTCACAGCAACACAGTACCTATTTAAGGCGCAATCCCTGACGGCCACGACCACGGCCACTGTCGGCGGATATACGGTTCCTGCCGCAACGCGGTTCTCCATCGTCGCGATGACTGTGGCGAATAGCTCGACCACGAACATCACCAATTACGTTGATGTCTCGGCCTATGACGGCTCGGTGGCGTATCCGATCGTTGTGAAGATGCCGGTGTATCCAGGCGGCGCTGAAATCATCGAGGGTATTCAGAAGCACATTCTCCCGACCGGCGGCGGGATGTACGTTACGGCGTATGCCACGGCTGGCGTTTCAGTCGTGATGAGCGGAATAGAGGTGACATAATGGCAATCGGTAGAGGTAATAACGCGGGACCGGCGTCTGACCTGTTCCCGTTGTCTGGAGCCACAGCCTCCTCGCCAGGAATCTTGATTACGGCTACCACGGCGACTGGTGGTGGCACTGTCGCGCACACGGCGGACGCCAACGCAACTGATGTGCCGTATATGATTATTAGCAATGTCAGCGCGGCGTCAGTGACGGTCTACGGCAACCTCGGTTCTCTCGCGACGACCGGGCAGCGATCTTGGTCTATCGCAGCCGGAGCGTTTACACCGGCCTACAGCTACGACGTTGGCATGTCTAAAAGCGGAACGTTCAGCTTTTGGTCATCGGCCACGGCTGGGGTTTACGTCACGGGTATTACCTCCCGAATTTACACGGCGACATCATAATGACCTTCCCTCCGCAGCCAAACTTCCCGACCCCAGCGGGCCAGCCGAATGGCCCATTGTGTTTAGTTCAGTGGTACGGAACCGGCTGTCCGCCATCGACCTTGACGGTCCCGCTGTGGGCTACCCGTGCATGGATAGGTGTGATGAGCGCCGGTGGCGGCGGCGGTGGGTCCAATACTGCAACTGACAGATGCTCCGGCGGCGGCGGCGGCGCATACGCGGAGGCTGTAAAAACAGTTTCGCCCGGCGGCACGTTGACCATCACCGTTGGCGCGGGCGGAGCGGGTGGCGCTAACGCCGCTGGGTCACAGGGCGGGACAAGCTCTGTGGCAAGCTCGTCTTTTACTACCATTAGCTGCACTGGCGGCGGTGGCGGCAATAAATCGGCTGGCACAGCCGCAGCAGCGGCGGGTGGCGCTGCGACGGGTGGCGACCTTAACTCTACCGGCGGCGCGTCTGGCGCTGTTTCCGCCAATAGTGGTGCTTCCGGCGGCGGTGCGCCCGGCCATCCAAAGGGGACCGGGGGCGCGTCTGGATTAATCAGCGCGGCTGGCCCCGCCGCCACTGGTGGTGCCGGATTGCAAGGCACATCTGGCGCTATTACGGCGGTGACAACCGCTGCTGCGACAGGTGGCGGCGGCGTTAATTTTGGTTCCGGCTTGGTTTCTAGCGGTGCAAACACGAAGACTGCCGGTGGTGGCGCGTTCGGCGCGAGCGCGGCCAACAGTACATCCGGTGGGCTTGGATCAGTTTTAGGTGGCGCGTCTGCAAGTGGTGACAACAACACTGGCTCGGCCAACGTATCACCCACCAACAGCAACAGCGGCAGCGTCCCGCTGATCTATTTTGCGCTGACGCAGACTGGTTTTGGCAGCAATACCAACACCGTCATCACTTACGCACCGGGCGGTGGTGGTGGTAACGGGCAGACCAATTCAGCGCAAATAAGCGGGACAAACGGTATCGGCGGAGGCGGCGGCGGATCAGCCAGCAGCACAACAAATGCCAACGCGCAGACGAACACAAATGCCACTGTGGGGCCATCGCCATTCGGCGGAGGCGGCGGTGCGTGTTCAACTTCTGGCGGCAATGGTGTCGGCGGATTTGGTGGCCTTGGCGGCGGCGGCGGCGCAGGTGTTGGGGCCGTGGGCACTGGCGGCACTGGCGGCGATGGTTACATTTTTATTCTGTTCATGGTGTAACATGCCGAGATACGCACACATTGAAAACAAATACGTCATTGATCCATATGACGCGCCGACTATCGAAGATTACAAATACCGCTTCGGAGATTTGGCTAATAGCTGGAACATCATTATTGTCCCAGAAGGGACAGAGCCGTCTGCTATTGATAACGGCGACGGTACATACACCAACCCGCCGTCTCCTCAAGCTCATGACCCTGTATACAAGGCCACCACTGAAATCGAGTTTATCATTCTGTGCCAAGACGCTGGCGGGATGACAGACAATATGCTGGTCGCCTGCCAGGATGATCCGCGATGCAAAGCGATGTGGATTAAATTTAAGGCGTCAACGACGTTGAGCAAAGACAACGCGCTTGTTCAGTCTGGCCTGACTTCAATCGCGCAATACGGCTATCTCCCTAATGGTGTCGCGGCGGTTAATGCTGCGTGGCCGGTGGTATAAATGCCTACTGCGATGACCTTTGCCAGTTTGCAAGACGACGTTCGCTCTTATTGTGAACGCGGCGGGTCATCTGTAGACGCGCAGTTTAACGTCCAGCTTCCTGGATTTATCAATCTCAGGGAGCGCCAGATTGCTCGCGAGCTAAAAATCCAGGGGTTCATTAATAACGCAAACTCGGCGTTCACGACATCGCTGGGCGTTTACCCCAAGCCGACCGGATGGCGCGAGACAATCAGTATCAACGTCGGGACAAATATCGGCACGGCGACGACGTTTAATACCCGCGTTTCTGTTTTGCCGCGTTCGTATGAATACGCCCGCACGTACTGGCCGGATGACGCCCAGACGGGAACGCCGAAATACTACGCGGACTATGATTACGACCATCTTATTTTTGTGCCGACTCCATCGACCACGTTTCCGTATGAAATCAATTACTGGCAACTCCCGCCGTTGCTCGATGATACAACGCAGACGAATTGGCTGACCGAGTACGCACCCAACGCCCTACTCCACGGCACGTTGGTTGAGGCGTTCACATACCTAAAGAATCCAGAACAAGCCGCCGCTTGGTCACAGGCTTACGACCGCGATTTGTCTGGATTGAATAACGAAGATTTGCAGAAAATTCTCGACCGTGCTCAGAAAAGGAATACGGCGTGACAAGTTTTACAAACGTATTTGGCGGCGGAACGCTCGACCCGGCGCAGCCTAGCTATAAGGCTTACACGGCGTCTACCAGCATTACGTCTGTGTGGCCGATTGAAGCCGCTTCCAGCCAGAATGTTGTCGCCGCGATCAACGACATCAGTTTCACCGCTGGCTCTCTGACGTTTACACTTCCTCCGGCCAATCAGGTTTCGGTTGGCTACAATGCGCTGTTCAACAACGTCGGGTCCAACCAATTCACGGTGCTGGATAACGCCGGTAACGTCGTCGTTACGGCGACCTCCGGCGCGGCTTGGTCGGCGTATGTCACTGACAACACCACGGCGTCAGGCGCGTACAGAACGTATCAGATGGGCGCTGGCACCTCGTCCGCCTCACCCGCTGCATTGGCTGGCCTTGGCATTAAGGCCATCACCACCACGTTGAACCAAGAGTACCCGTGCGGGTTCTCTTACAGTTCTACGCCGCAGACCATGACTACGGCCCAGCGGGCCGCGTTGGTGATCTGGACCGGCGGCGCTGGCATCTTTAACTTTAGCGCGCTGGCTACGCTTACAAGCGGCTGGTTCACAAATATCACCAACCAGGGCACTGGGGCGCTTGTACTAACGCCGCCGAGTGGCTTGATTGACGGCGGCGCGACGAAGACGTTGAACCCCGGCGATACGGTTATCATCATTACTGATGGTAGCAATATGTATACCGTTGGTTTTGGCCAGAGCCCGGTGTTTGCGTTTAGCTACTTGACCGTCAGCCTTGCTGGGTTGAGCGGGACTTATACGTTGAGCGGCCTTGAGCTTAACAAGACGGCGATTAAGTTTACCGGCGCTTTGGCTGGCAACATTGACGTTATCGTCCCGTCCACCGTGCAGCAGTATTGGGTTGATAACTCAACAACCGGCGCATTTATCTTTGGCGTCAGGACGATAACCCAGGCGAGCCCTGGCGTTTCTATTACAAACTCATCGACAAGATCAATTCTTTACTCCAACGGAACGGATGTAATCCTCGCTGAGACTCTGGGACTTGGCACACCAATCCCGATTACTCAGGGCGGCACAGGCGCGACCACGGCGACCGGCGCGCAGGCAAACCTCAATGTGCCTAGCACGATTGACGCCTTTAGTTATGTGAGAATGTTCAGCTAATGGCTGACCTGACGCCTCTCAAGGTAGCCTCTCAGCCTGGGTGTAAACGCGACGGTACACTTCTGGAGGGGGAGAACTATGTCGATACGCAATGGTGCCGCTTCCAGTTACGTAAGGGCCTGCCGCGCAAGATGGGCGGCTATCGCCGTCTAACGGATGAACTGTCTGGGATTTCCAGAGGGCTCAACGTCTTTAACAGCGACACAAATACTTACACCCACACCGGCTGGTCCGGCGGGGTGCAACGGTTTTTGATAAACCAAACCGGCGGCGTATCTGCCATCGCGGATAGAACGCCAGTCGGGTTCGCGGTTAGCGATAACAATGTTTGGCAGTTCGACACGCTATATGACGGGGCAGCTACAAGCTCTGTTCTGCTTGCTCACGCTGGGCCGAACCTGGCTGACATAACATCCTCCACTGATACCCCCGTTTATTACGGCGACGTTCTTACTTCCACAGCCTTAGTGGCTACTGGGTCGCCCTCGGTGGCTGGCGGCGTATTTGCGCTCAATCCGTTTGCCGTCAGCTATGGACATGATGGCGTTGTGAACGTAAGCCTCGAAAATGATGTGGTGACACCATGGCCCAACTCGTACCGGCCAACGGCGTCTAAGCTGGTGTACGGATTGCCTGTGCGGGCCGGTGCGGGCAACGGCCCTTCCGGCTTGATCTGGGGCGTCGAATCCCTTGTCCGCATGACGTATGTGGGCGGCACTACGTTGTTCAACTTCGACAACATCACCTCCGCCTATAGCTTGCTATCCTCACAGTCCGTCATTGAGTACGACGGCATTTATTACTGGGCTGGCATAGATCACTTTTTGAGTTTTAACGGCGTTATTCAAGAACTTGAAAACGGCATGAACCTTAATTGGTTCTACGACAACCTGAATTACAACCAGTCCCAGAAGGTGTTTGCCTTCAAGATTCCGCGTTGGGGTGAAATCTGGTGGTGCTATCCGCGTGGTGATGCTACGGAATGTACCCATGCCGTAATTTACAACGTGCGGCTTTCGCGCATTTTGGGGTATGCGGTTTGGTACGACACCGAACTCCCGAACGCGGGCCGCTCCACCGGCCAGTTCGCGCGGGTGTTCCGTTCGCCGTTGATGACCGGTGTTGATCCGGTCCCCAACAAGGCTGTCGTGTCCTTGGCGGTTACGACTGCCAGCACGTCCGCTGCCAGTTACAATATCGTCCTTAACGGCGCAACAGCCGTTAATGTTACGGCGACCAACAACGGCTCGCTGACGACTACGGCGCAGCAAATTGCGGCGGGCACCTACTCCGGCTGGACGGCTGTGCAAAATGCCACATCCGTTATCTTTACCTCCACAACCGCTGGGTCAAAGACCGGCTCTTACAGCCTTGCCCAATCCGGCGCTGGCGTACCAGCCGTGGGGACATTTACAACCATTAATTCCGGCGCTTCACGGTACAAGCTTTGGCAGCAGGAATTTGGCACCGACGAAGTGGACGGCATTCAAACCCTGGCCGTGCAGTCGTACTTTGAAACCAACGCTATCTGGCCAGCCGAGATGCAGGGCAGTAGCAATAAGGGCTTGTACGTTGATTACTTTGAGCCGGATTTTGTGCAATCGGGGGATATGACCGTCCAAGTTACCGGCTCGTATTCCAATGCCCGCGCTCCACAGGCCAGTAGCGACCCCATAACGTTCCCCGCGACGGCGACCTCGGCTGATGAACAGGTTGTTTACATCCGTGAGCAACGCCGCCAGATGCGGTTTAGATTTGAAAGCAACGTCGTGGGCGGCAACTACGAGATGGGAGATACGGTGGCCCAAGTCCGCCCGGCGGACGGCAGGATCACCTCCTAATGGGCGTCAACGTCATATCCCCACAGGGGCTTAATGCCGTGGAATGGACCGGGGCTATGGCCATGTATATGGACGAGTTTGGTGTTTTGCCGTCCATCCAGAGGCCGGAGGACTGGCGAATCTGGGGGTCTGCGGCGTTACTTTTATCTTCTTTGAATGGTATAGTTCTGCCCAATCCATACGACTTTTCGGACTTTGATACCTGGGCGCAACGATTTATCCAAATCTTAGCGAGTAAGCCATGACTATGGGATTGGTAGACGCCGCGCAGCAGATCGAGCAGCAGGGGCGCGGACCCGACACAAGCCTCGCGCACATCTCGCCTGACGAGTCCGCGATGCTGGATTACATGCAGGGCGGTCGCCGGACCAACCCCGTGACCGGGCTGGCCGAATACAGCCTGTTCGGGAAGATTCTAAAGGCCGTAGCCAAGATCGGCGCGTCAGCGGTCGGCTTTATGTACGGTGGTCCCTTGGGTGCTGCCGCTGCCAGTGCGGCGGTTTCCAAGCTCACTGGCGACTCTTGGAAGGGCGCTCTTACCACAGGTGCCATCTCGGGCCTAACGGCTGGGCTGGGCAGCTACGCGGCGGGGACGAAATTTGCCGATCTGGCGACGACTACTGGCAACAACATTGTTTCCAATGCGGCTAGTTCCGGCGCACTAGCTGCCTCGCAGGGCGCGGCGAGTGGCACGGCTGGAGCAGCCGCAGCCGCGCCGGGGTCATCTTTGTCGAGTGGGCTGACTGATTGGGGGACGTTAGCCGCCCCTGCCTCCTCCCCAGGGGCATTTGCAGCCGGAGCCGCTCCGTACACTGTCCCCGCTTCGCTCAGCGCAGCCGCGCCTAGCGCATCGTCTAGTATTTTAACAGCCGGTGCTCCCACACTTACCGCCCCTGGAGCCACTGCCGGAGCAGCCGCGTCCGCCGCCAAGGAAGCGCCGCTGGCGGTATCTCAATCTGCTATGAATGCTGCCGGAGCGGCTTCCCCCTCATTTGGCCAGACGCTTACCAACACCGGCACGTTTGCCCGGCTTAACCCGCTTACGTCATTGAGCATGGCTGCGCCCCCGGTTATGGAGGCGTTCCAGAACAACGGTAACGGTCCACCGCCGTCTGGCCTGCTTGCGGCGCTGCCATATGATCCTAGTGCGGTTGCGCCTTGGCAACGCGGCGGCGACACTGAATTGCGTAGATACCTCTCGCAGCAGCCCCAGCAGCCATCTCCAATGGATACTTTCCAGAGCTTGGGTGGTGGGTACGCCGATGGCGGCGATGTTGGTCTGGGTATGCCGCCGTCTGCCGCAATCCCGCAATCAGTTCGCTTTAACACCCGCCACGGCGGAACCGTTAAGGGCGCTGGCGACGGCAAGAGCGACGACATTCCGGCGATGCTGTCGAACGGCGAGCATGTTTTCGACGCGGCTACGGTTTCCGATTTGGGTAACGGCGACAACGATACGGGCCAGAAGCGGCTTGAGGAAATCAAACAAAAGATTCGCAGCAATGCTGGTCGCAAGAATCCCAAAACTGCATCGCCTAAGCAAAAGGGACTTGGTTCCCTTTTGAGAACTGGTTGAGCGTAGGAGTCGATAATGGGTACTAATACTAATTACGACGTTCAAACGCAAACCACGACGGCGTTGCCCGATCCGGCAACGCAAGCGTTTCGCAATTCTATTTTCCCAACGATTACGTCGCTGGCTCAGGCTACTCCCACGGTTTACGGCGCTACTTGGGGCGAGAATAAGCCGAAGATGGGTGCAGACGGCAACCAAGTTTTAGATCAAAAAGGGCGTCCCGTTTTTGTAGACGCGCAGGGTAATGATACTACCGTAACGGGAAATTGGGCGCAAAATGCAAACCAGCACCTTACGGCTGAGACCAACGACGCTACATTGGCTGGTCAGCAGGCCCTTCGTGGTCTGTCTGGTGGCAACGCCGCGCCTTATGGTGCGGCTGCGAGTGCCTATCAGAACGCTGGGAATACGGACATCTACGGCGCTGGCGCTCCGTCCTATGGGCAGGCGTCTGACTATTATAAACAGGCAGCAGCCGGACAGTCAGGACTAGCGGGACAGGGCCAGTTCGATCAAGCGACCGGCCTATATAACCAGGCGGCAGGCACTAATACGGCCAACGTGTTTAGCCCTTACGCAGCCCAAGCGCAGGGCTTATACGGGCAGGCTGTTGGACAGTATGGTCAGGCTGTTGGACAGTATGGTCAGGCTGCTGGACAGTATGGTCAGGCTGCTAATATGTATGGCCAGTCAACAAACGCTCTAGGGCTGTCCTCGGCGTCCCCGTACCTGCAAGCTGCGGGACAGACATCCGCTCAACAGGTTGGCCAGTACATGAATCCGTACAACCAAGCCGTTACGGATCAGATCGCCAAGCTTGGCGCTCGCAATTTGTCTGAGAATATCCTGCCTCAGATTAGCAGCGACTTTATCAAGGCTGGCGGCTACGGCTCGACCCGTCAACGCGATCTGGTCGGGCGCGCTGCGCGTGACACGCAGGAGAGCATCCTTAACCAGCAGGCCCAAGCCTTGCAGTCTGGATACGGACAGGCCCTCGGTGCGTCTTCGGCCGACCTGGCGCGTCAGGCGCAGCTTGCCGGTACGGCGGGCGGTTTGGGTACGCAGCAGCAGCAGATTCTACAGGGTGCCGCTGGTGGCTACGGCAACGTAGCGTCCGGCTACGGCAACGTAGCGTCCGGCCTTGGCAACGTAGCGTCCGGCCTTGGCAACCTTGGCAGCGCCAATGCCGCGCTTGGCTCTACCGCAGCCGGGCTTGTCGGGTCAGACGCCAACCGTCAGTTACAGGCCGGGCAGGGCATCCAGAGCATTGGTCAGGCTAACATCCAGGCTAGCCAAAACGACTTGGCCCGCGCCCTTGCGGCTGGTCAGGGGATGGCCGGTGTCGGTGCAGGGTTGGGTAATCTGGCACAGGCTAACCAATCCGGTCAGTTGGCTGTGGGCGCTGGCCAAGTTGGCCTTGCTGAATCTCAAGGCGCTGCGGACCTGCGCCGAGCGGGTGGCCTGACGGCGGCTGGAGAGAGCATCCAGGGGCAAGCCCAGCGTGTGATCGACGCTGACCGGGGATTGGTCTCGGCAGAGCAGCAAGCTCCGTTTTATAACGTTGGGCAGGCTACTTCTATTGCTGGCGGAGCACCTGCTTCTGGGACGAATACAACTCAAACCACATCAACGCCGTCCGCCAGTTTGTCCAGCACCCTGTTAGGTGCGGGCGCTACGATCGCGGGCGGTGTGTTGGCCGCTAGAAAGGCCAAGGGTGGGGCGATCAAGAAAGGCTCGTTAAAAAAGGCCAGCTACGGCAATCTCCCTAGCCGTGGTCTTGGCATGTTTGCGAGGGCTTCATAATGCCGGTTAATCAGATGCAGCCGCAGATGTCGCCAGACATGCTGATGGCAATGATGACTGATCCAAGAGGCACCCCGCAACAGCGTATGGCAGCGATGAACGCGCTGAACGCAATGCGTGGTGGGGCTAACGCGCCCGTACCGCCGCAGATGGAAGGCGGCGCGGCACCACCGCAGATGACCGGAGACAGCACTGGTGTAAGCCAGATGAGTCCTGCATTCATGGCCGCTGTGCGGCAGGAAATGATGGGGCAAGGGCCGGAAGAGAAGCCTGAGATTAAACAGCGTAAGGCACCGCCGGAAGCGGAGCAGAACCCGACAACCGCAGCCCTGATGTCAGGTGCCGCCGATGCCGGTAAGGTCGCCGCCATGGCCCGTGGTGGGGCGGTGAGGGGGTATAACGAAGGCGGTCCTCCCGCGAGCGTGTCGGCTTACCTAAAACAATTGGTACAACCCCAAAGCGACGACCCCCTTGCGTTTATCAAAATGCAGCTTGGAGAGGGGAATTTTGAAGTCGGTACCGATGGGCGGCTGAGACTGCCGCCTCAAACGCAGTCGTATCCCAAGCCGGATGTTCCACAGCAATCTTTGATGGCTGGGCCGGACGAGGCACTTGGTAACTCATCCTCCGCACCCATTCCTCCGCCTTCTGCACCGATTGCTGCGCCCGTTAAGGTGCGCGCTGCTCCGCCAACCGACATCGTACCTCCGCCGCCGCCCAAGCCGGAAGTGCCCGCAGAACCGGGGGAAGACAAGGCGGCTCTAAAGGCTCGGATGCAGGCTGAGTCGGACGACTATAAAGAGCGTATTAATAAGTTGATGAGCGACGACCAACCGTTGTCCAACAGGGACAATGGCATGGCGTTGATGCGGGCTGGCGCTGCCATTATGGCGGGGAAGTCACCGAACGCGATGATGAACATTGGCGAGGGCGTTAAGGCGGGCGTCGAGGGCTTGAATGAAATGCGCGAGAAGCGCGCCATACATAACATGAAGCAAGCCACATTTATGCAGGCACAGCGCAATGAGCAGCTAACTCAAGAGGCGCGTAATCGTCAGTTGGATATTTCTGAGGGCGCTTTAGGTGTTGAGAAAAGAGGCATTGCTCTTAAAGAGCAAGAGAATGACCCGACCTCTCCAATGGGCAAAGCTAAGTTAGACAATGCAATAGCAATGACTGATTATTACAAAGCCGTAGCCATTAAGTCTGCGCGTCCAGAAAAAGCGTCTGAAGCTGTAGATAAATTTAAATTGCTTACGGGACCAGGCGGCATGAAGCCTGAAGACGCCGCTCTTGTGATAGCCGGTCAGACTCCAAAAGGCATGAGTGAAGATCAAAAGAAATCCATTGCTTTGAAGCAAGCTATGGACGCACACAAAGAGTTTTTGGCCAGCCCAATGGCCGCTACTCTAAAAGCAAAAGACGTAACCGAAAGAGCAGAGAAAATCTATAGAGACAGCTATTTAAGGGCGTTAAATCTTCTCAACGAAGATGTTACGGATGGAAAGGCCGGAGGCACACTGCCGCCGCCCAAGTCGTTGTCTGAGTTTGGTAAATAGAAATGCCGCCGTTTGATGTATCTGGTGCAAAAGCCGCTGGGTATAGCGATGATGAAATCATCGGCCACCTTGTCAAGACTCGCAAATTTGATGCCGAGGGCGCAAAGAAAGCTGGATATTCCAGCCAAGAAATACTCAATCATTTACTAACCATACCAACTGAGCCTGAAATTGGCACCGGACAAGGGCGCGTCAGTAAATCACTAGAGCGCGGGTATGAGGGCTTAAAGTCTACAGGCTATGGCCTTGCTGCGTTGGGGGCCGATGTCGTTGGTGCCGAAGATTTCGGCACATCAATGATTGAGAAGTACAAACAAACAGAAGCCAACGCCCAGGCACTGGCCTCTGATGTCCCGACATACAAAGACATCCACAGTTTTGGTGACGCCGGTAAATACGCAGTCGATAATCTATTTGAAAACCTGCCAATGCTTATACCGTCACTTGTCAGCGGCGGCGTCGGCGCTGCCGTGGCGCGTAAGGGCGCTGAAAAATTAGTAGCCGGTATGGTTGCTAAGAAAATGGGTGAGGGATTAAGCAAAGAGGCCGCAGAAAAAGCGGCTGCGTCTATGGTTGCGAAGCGCGTAGCTGTTGGCTCTGCCGCTGGCGCATATGTTCCGTCAGCCGGTATGGAAATCGGTTCTATCTATAATGACATCGTAGACGAAACTGGGGAGCGCGGCGGCAAGGGTGTGGCTGCTGCGGTAGCTGGTGGGTTGGTTGCCGGTGCCCTTGATGTTGTTGCTGAAGTGCCAATCTTGGGGAAGATGTTTGGCGAAAGCTCCAAGATCATTGCCGGTGGCCTTATCAAAAGGCTCGGTGTAACAGGCGCTAAACAGTTCCTGCTTGAGGGCGGCACTGAAGGTCTTCAAACAGTTGTCGAGCAATTGTCTGCCCAAGCTGGCGGATCAAACAAGGCGCTCGACTGGGATGAAGTTATAGACGCTACCTTAAAGGGCGGGATATTTGGCGTTGGAATTGGTTCCGGCACCGAGTTGCTGTTTGGTCATGGCGCAAAGCAGACCACAGATAATAACCCCCCCGGCCCGCTCGGTTCTAACATTGGCGAAGACATTGCAGACCCGACAAAGATCGGCTTCAAGCCTGTTGGCACTACGATCGGGATTAAGGACGACCAGGGTAGTGTAAGGGTCGCCACCATCGACAGCGTTAAGGACGTTGGCGGTGTGCCCTTTGCTCAATTCACTTACCATGATGATACAAACCCCGCGCTTCCCGCTGAGAGCGGCAACGCCAGGGTCGAAGACCTTCTGCCTAGCATGGTCGATACGAATATCGCCCCGCTGAAGCCGCAGACTGACGTGAATGCGGAAGCACCGCCGGTTGACCTTGAGCAGATGGACGTTGAGCGTACCTCAGAGAGACAGGTAGAACGCCAGAAGCCCAAGCCCGTAGACACGGCGACGACTCTGCCTATTACGGGGCTGGATAACGTAGCTCCGTTGAGGGAAAACGCTGACAAAAACGAGATGGACGCTCTGAGAATTATAGGGCGCTCCGGCAAAGACATAACGCCGCAAAATCAAAAGCTGGTCGATAACCTCAAAGCCCTGGCTGCTCAACAGCGCGAGCAAGCGCGGCTGCTTGAGGAGAAGTACGGACACCAGCCGGTAGATACCACGGGTGTGCCCGCCGCCGTGCGGCCCGTAGCGCCGGTTACAGCGCCAACCGATTTGCTGCAAACGGAAGCGAACAAAGGCCAGGGCGCTCCTGACGTTACGGTCCCTGGCAGAACGTATGAAAAGCACGGGAAGCTGCCCCCCCTTGGCCCGATCCCGTTATCTACCTCGCCAATCACGCTGCATAAATACATACGTGAGCAAGGCGGCATCAGCCCCGACAGCCCGAACATCGATGACATTGGCGGCGCGGCGCTACTTAAAAGGCTCGGGCTTCTTGCGCCAAAGGGAAGCGGCATAACGGTTTACGAAGCCACCAGCCGGGCGGAGCAAGAAGGCTACCTCGGTCCAGTAAAAGAGATCGGCGAGAATGAAGCCTACACTAAGCAAGATATAAACGCGCTTGCTGCTGTTTTGCCTAATGCAAGGCAAACAATCAGCAATATGTACTCGCAAGAAGGCGCTATTAATGCAAGAGCGGCGGAGATGGACCGTCGCAAAACCATGAAAGACATTTTTGGGGTCGAAGGTTCTAAAAACCGCGCAGATACCATTCAGTACCGTGAGGCCCTGCATACGGACTTTGGTATTCCTATTACTGAAACCAAAAAACTAAACGACTCTCAAGTTAAAGAGAGACATGAGCAGCTATGGCGTGAGAGGGAAGTAGCTAGGCAGCTAGATGAATCTCAGCGCGCTAGAAAGTTGGAAGAAGAGCGCCGTGCTGCTGAGAACGCACGTTCCGAAAAGCCGAATACGGAAACCGACGATACGCTCACTGATGAGCAGATCGCAGCCAGCCCTAATGGGACTGATGTGCTGGATATTGGGTCGGGAGCGGCTAAAGAATCTGCGACAAGAATTGGTAAAGTTGAGGATGTAAATCCTAATGATTTGGTTTTTTTAGAAAACGAACAAAATAATACAGAAGATATTAAAAAAATGTTCCCAAAGGGGGAGGGTTATTATCCGATTGTCTTAAAGGAAGATGAAGACGGGAGCCTTTCAATTTTAGACGGCCATAACCGCGCAGCGGTAGCGATTGAACGTGGAGACAATATACCATCTGTCAGGATCACACAGAAAGAGTACGACTTTCTTAAATCAAAAGGATTTGACGACCAGGAGATTAGCTACGCTGCGCTGACCGACGCTAGACAAGACGACGCCGCCAGTGGCATCGCACAAAAGTTTCGGGGTGCTGATGTCCACGGGCCGGGGGGGGAAGCTGCTAATTTGTTAGACGACCTAAGATTGATGGAGAAGCTGCCCAAGCAGAAGCGTTTTGCAGAGCCTATAAGGGCTCCAGAAGAGCCTGGGCAAATGACCCTTGAAGAGCAACATGCTGAAGCCAACAGGCTGTTCAACGATCTGCAATCCCAAATCCCGCAGGACAGGTCTGCGGCTCGCCGTGACGGTGGTGAAGATGCCGCTCATCAGTACAGCACACCAGCGAATAACGATCGCAAGCGTGTAGGTAACGTCCGTGAGCTTATTGCAAAACGAGTGCTTCCCTATGTCGGGACGACGTTCGATCGCGCGCAGCGCGCTGTGCTAAATAAGATTGACGCCTGGGTGTCGCGCGTTGTGCCGGATGTGCCCGTGTATGTCGTGTCGAAGGCTATCGCCAAGCAGCATCTGGGGAACGTCGGAGGCGGTTGGTATGATCCAGTAGAACACGCGATATATTTGGTTCGCGGAAATTACGATTCCAAGACGCTGTTGCATGAAGCCGTTCATGCCGCGCTGGTGCGCGAGCTACATAATAATCCTGCGCTCTTCAATTACACCGAACGTCTGCGCCAGTTTGTAGAGTCGAGCGACACGAACAAAGATTTCTATGGGCTAAAGGATGTCCATGAATTTCTGGCAGAAGCAATGTCTAACCGGAAATTTCAGAAATACTTGGCAGAAATGCCTGCGCCGAAATGGGCTATCACAAATTTGATGACGCCAGGCGTAAGCGGCGAGCACCGCTCTATGTGGGATGCGCTGGTCGGTGCTGTCGCGAAGTTCGTGCGAAACCTGCAATCTGGCGGCGGTGACATCCACAGTGTCCTAGATGCGGTCATGCGTGTTCCTGAAGCCATCGACGCCATTGTTGAAGGCAGAAACGAATACGGCGAGATGATTGATGGTCGGCAGATATTGGCAGAGCGACCGTCAGGAGTTGAAGACCCGTTCCGTGATCTTGGTGCAGGAGAATACGAACGTGCCGTTGCGAGCGGCGCTCTGGCTGACGCGAAGGCACCCCTTGCCGATCGTCGCACAGGAACGCTCCGCAACAAAGACGGCTCAGAAAAAACGACAGCACAGGTCAGCAACACGGTTAACCGGGTCAACCGGATAACGGGTGGGAAGCCGAAGTTGGCGTCTGAGACAATCTCCCGGCCCGCACTGTGGTTCGCCATGATGCAGGGAGTGGGTCGCAAGTTCCCGGTGATTGCTGAGTTTCAGCACTGGCTACAGTCTGAAGCGGAGAGAGAAACGGTTCTCGTTAAGGAAGGCGAGAAGACGATCGAGCGTATGACTCAGCTAGATTACAAGCCTCGCAAGATGATCGAGGCTGTGATGGAGTTTGCGCGTCTTACCAACACCAACGTTGTCCCCAGAAATGGGCGCATTACCGTTGTTATGCCGGAGAACTATCAAGGTTCGCTCGGTCGCCCCGGCGAAGTCTTCATGCTTGATAAGAACCAATCTGAAATCTTCATGGGGATGAAGGACTACTTCAAAAAACGTTGGGAGGATCACGGCAAAGCCATCGCTAAAAATCTGGAGTACGAGGGCGCGTGGAACGCTGGCGCGATCCAATCCGCGCTGTCAGAAGCTCAAGCGCAGGGCAACAACCAGCGCGCTAAAAAACTAGAGTTCGTTAACGCCATCTTTGAAGACGCCAAAAGGCGCGAGAACTACGTGCCGTTTAGCCGGTCGGGTGACGAGGGCTTTAAGGTTAAAGACACGACAACCGGCAAAGTTGAATACTTTGAAATGGTTAACACAAAGAATGTGTGGGGTGGACTCACAGGTTCTAACGTTAAGAAGAACGAAGTCATCACGAATAAGTTCAAGGAACTCAGAAAAAAGTTTCCTGACGACAAACGCTACGATATTACAAACGATCCAATCGTATCAAAAGACATTGAGGAGCTTGACGTTTCTCTCATCGAGAAGCTGTTAGCGGCTACGAATATTGCGGACAAGAAAGACCGCAATAGCGCGATGAACAATATTCTGAACGCGCTCAAGGGCGTTGGATTGGGGGCGAAAGACGTTAAGAACGCTATGCGAGAAACCTTCATTGACCAAGTTAATAAGGCGCAGCGCGCCGGGTTCACTAAGGAATCTCACAACACTCCTGGGTATTCGACAGACTTCCTGCAATCAATCATTGATTACAACCGCGCATCTGCAAGCGTTGTGTCAGGCGTTGAACATTCCAGAGTAAAGAAAGATGCCTACAATCGCACACAGGATGCTCTCAATGTTCCTGAAAACATCAGGAACTATGCAAATCGCATCAACAATTATCTCGACAGCGACGAGAAGTTGATCGGGCAACTAAAGCAATACGGATTCTGGTCTAGCCTGTGGGGGTCCGCGTCTTCGGCGCTTGTGAACCTTACGCAAACACCGACCGTCACAGCGGCGCAGATCGCTGGCTGGGCTGGGGTGCCCGCCGCTGGACGAGTGATGAGGCTTTCGTTGGGTGTGGCGCGGGCTTTGTCGTTTGATAAACGCAAAGGCATTTACCTCAACCCGAATAAAATTAAGTTCAACAGCCCGCAAGAGCGGGTCGCGTTTATGGACGCGCATAACAGAGGGCGCATCAACCCCACTGTTACACAAGACCTACACGGCTCGTCACCTGATAACTGGCAGGAGGTGACTAAGAAGATCGGCAACGACGCATCTTCCAAAATACAAAAAGTTCTTTGGAATATATTCGACGTTGGAACGTCGGCGTTTAACGGCGCTGAACAGGTAAACCGTGCGACCGCATGGCTGGCTGCGTATAGAGAAGCGCAAGCGCCGGGTGCAATAGCTAAGTTTAAGAAGATGTACGCCAATGATGCGCGGGTTGCTCTTATAGAAAAGCAATCCGGCTTAACGCCCGCCGCTATTGCTGACTTCTTTGTGAACGAAACCCAGTTCATTGGCGGCAAGATCGACCGGCCAGAAGTCCTGCGCGGTGTCGGCGGTATTGCGTTCCAGTTCAAGCAATACCCGATGAACTATCTGCGTATTCTCAAAAGCAACATGACCAGCGCGGGACCGGAAGGCAAGGTTGCTGGGACTATGATGCTGATGGCGCTTGTCGCATTTGGTGGCGCATTTGGCCTGCCGTTTGCCGACGATCTTGTTGATGCTTACGAATTTGCAATGAAGCATTTGACCGGCATCGACCCGATGATCGAGTACGAAATCCGCCATACGCTTGAAGGAATCGGCATGAGTCCGGCATGGGCTGAAGCCATGACGCGCGGGCCTGCTAGGTTCATGGGCATTGATGTGTCGAAGCGTATCGGGCAGGGGCAGATACTGCCTGATGCAAACCCGATTATGAACATACCTATTCTGTCTGCGACAGTCGGAAAGGCTATGGCGGCTTACAAAAGATTTGATTCAGGTCAGCCGATGGGCGGAGCGATCGACTTGGCTTCAATCGTCATTCCAAAAGGACCGTCTGATATGTTGCGCGGTCTATTTCAATTGCCTTCGGAAGGATACCGCACCCAAGGCGGTGACATGAAAGTCGCAGAGCCTAACATTGGGCAGCGTGTCGCCAAGACTGCTGGGTTCCAGCCGACTAAATTCGCGTCTGAACAAGAGCGCGACTATTTTGCACGGCGCTTGAAGTACAGGACGAAAGAGGCGGAGGACAATTTAAGCACAGAGCTATCCTCTAACCTTATGAACATCATGCTCGCCAGAGAAAAGGGTGATGAACAGAAGGCTGAAAAGCTGACAAAGAATTTTGCGGACAGATACCAGAGGGCGGCTGCTAACTTCGCTAACCCGAGTGTCCCGCTGGATGAAAAGGTTCAGCTACCGTCAGCCACTTCTATAAAGAACCGCGCCGTGTTGATGATGCACCCAGAACTTATCGTTAAGAACGCCAGGAAACTAAAGCGGCCAGCTTTGTACGATTTGTACAACCCTAAAGAAGAGGATTAAGTTGTGATGACCGAGAAGCGCCCCTTCAAGGAAGCCTTAATGAACGGGCCGGGTACGGTCATTTCCCGGCTTTTCGTCATTATCGGCATCCCGGCTTGTATCGGGATGGGGGCGTGGATCGGCAACCGGCTCGTCGGGCAACTCGACCATATGGCTACTCTGATGGCTACCCAGCATGAAGATACCGTGAAGTCCATCAACGTGCTGGATATCCGCCTTTCCGTGACTGAACGCGACATTAAGTACCTTGGCGAGCGGCGATGAGCCTGCGCGACGATCTGATTGCCGAAGAGGGCATACGGCTCAAGCCGTACCTGTGCCCCGCCGGGAAGACTACAATCGGTGTTGGTCGCAATCTCGATGACGTTGGCATTACTGAATCTGAAGCTATGGCTATGCTGGATAACGACATCAGCCGGGTTAACGCCCAACTTGCCAAGGCGCTCCCCTGGCTGGGTAGCGCCCCTCCTGGCGTCCAGCGGGCCGTGGGTAACATGACCTTCCAGATGGGCCTGGGGGCGCTCCTGAAGTTCCAGAAGATGCTGGCTGCATTGCAGGGGCGGAATTACAATACGGCACGTAGAGAGGCCCTGGACAGCGCCTGGGCCAAGCAGACTCCGCAGCGGGCGAACCGCGTCGTTTTACTCTTTACAGAACAATAGGAGCTAACCATGGATACCAAGTCGATTCTCTTTTCCAAGACGATCTGGACAAATATCGTCGCAGTCGGCGCATCCTTCGCGGCCAGCAAACTGGGCGTTGAGATTGACGCTGGAACGCAGATCGCCATCCTTGGCGTTCTCAATCTCATCCTCCGTGTTGTGACCAAGCAGCCGGTTGCCTTTTCGTGATCTGGGCAATACTTGCCTTCGCCGCGATCGGCTTTATCACTTGGGTTTTGATCCAGTGGAAAGCCGGTGCGGTTGCGGGCGAGCAGGTGAAGAAGGCGACCCAAGATGTTGAAGCCGCAGCGCGCATCGGTCAAATCCTCGTTGATAGCCCTCACGATAAGCGTTCTGTTGTTGAGCGGCTGTCAGACCCGAAGCGGCAACTGTGACCTGATTCCGATCGCGTCATACGACCAAGCGTTTAAGGAGAAACTAAATGGCGAAGTTTCAATCATGGCTGACGACAGCGCGAGCGTCCGGTTTATTGGTGACAGTATTGGCTTACGCGATGCTGTGCGGGCCTGCCAGGGCAACGCCCCCGGCGCAGGCTCTGTTCGGCACAATTAACGGCCAGGTACGTTAGTACGGTATTTCCTCCAGCCTCATAGCCTTAGTGGCTAGGTTATCCATGCCTTCGACGTAGCCTGTCACGATCACTTCAATAAGATCGGACCACTCTTGCTTATTGAACTCGGCCATGTCGGTCTTCTTCAACCATTCCAGATACTCGCCAGCTTTTTGGCTGGCGATTTCCATAGCCTTCTTCTCATTCTTGGTCGGGTCAATCATCCGGCTCTCCATACATTTCATTGAGCAAAAGTGCAGCACCGGGCCGGGGAGATTGATGGCCTTCGGGTTAAACCGAAAGCCGCGTCTCTCCCTCCGGCATACGTAGCACATCAAATTCAAAACTGGTAATTTCATCGTACTTGCCGTTCTTCTTAATCTGTATAGACACCGGCACCTTTAGCTCTCCGCGCCGCTCAAGGGCTTCAGCAACATTCTCCGGCGGCAGGTTGGATGTGCGCTTGCGCCACCAGATGTTTGCCTTCTGCTTTGCATAACCTTCATGGTTAAAGCAGACCCACTCGCTATATTTAAGAAAGCCGCAGAAGTAAGTCACCCTCATGCTAGCTGGCTTCCCGGCCTTGTTATGCAGGGAATACGTAACATCATCGACATTCACCCAGACCTTGGGTATCGCGGTCGATAGGACAGGCAGAACGCTGGCCGTAGAAACAATCTTAATCTCCTGCGGGAACTCATACCCACAGTCCAGACATTGCCGCGCCGAAAGGTGAACAACGCTTTTGCATTCAGGGCATGTCTTAACAAGCGCACCTTCGCCTTCTCCTGTGCGATTCACATGAGGGCCGCGTTGGGTTTGCGCCGCATCTACCGGCCCGTGCCGTTGGATATTCCTGGCAAAGTCTAGGATCAGGCAATCCTTTTTGCCGTCAGCCATTCTCATGCCGCGCCCAACGATCTGGACGTACAGGCCGGGGGATTGGGTGGGTCGCAGCATGGCTATTAGGTCTACGTTCGGCGCGTTGAACCCTGTGGTCAGCACACCCATCGAGCATAGGGCTTGGACTTCTCCGCGTTTGAACTCGTCAATGATCTGGGCGCGATCTTCTTTGGGTGTGTCGCCAAAGATTGTTTCGCAGACAATGTTCCTGCGTAAGAAGTGGTCCTGCAAATGGCGGCAATGTTCTACGCCCGAGCCGAAGACCAACCACGATCGGCGGTCTTTGCCCCATTCGATAATCTCATCGACTGCCAGCCGGTTAGTTTCATCCACATCCACGGCGTTCTGAAGTTCGGACTGTATAAACTCGCCGCCTCTGGTGTGAACCCCGGCTGTGTTGAGGCCGACACGGGTGTTCTTGGTCACAAGGTTGGACAGGTAGCCCTGTTGAATTGCGTCAAGGACGCTGTATTCGTAACAGATGCCGTCAAACAAAGCGCCGTCGCCGGTATGTAGCATACCGCTATCCATTCGGTATGGGGTAGCTGTCAGACCAATGATCTTTATATGCGGGTTGGCTACACGAAGGCTGCTGAGAAACCTCTGGTACATCGTGCTTGTGTTACGAGGTATTAAATGGCACTCATCAACGATTACGAAATCCACCTTCTGGAACAGGTGGGCCTTTGAGTGAACGGATTGAATGCCACAGAACACCACGGCTGGTGTGTGCTGGCGTTTACCAATGCCAGCCGAGTAGATGCCGGTGTCAGCTTCGGGCCACTGGCGCACCATCTCCGCATGGTTCTGGGCTATAAGCTCCATGACATGCGTGACGACCACGATCTTCATCTCGCCGTATTCAGCGATAGATCGACGGCATATCTCGGACAGTACGAGGCTCTTGCCGGTTCCGGTGGGGAGAACGATCAGCGGGTTGGAGTCGTGCCCGCCATCCTCAAACCACTCGAATACCGAATCAACCGCCTGCTGTTGGTAGGGACGTAACTGTAGCATTTTGATTCCTAATTATGTTTCCGTTGTTGAGTTTGTATTCAATCCAGCCGTCGCCTGCATCAGTCTGCGTTCCTGGCATTAAGCCTGGGTTGAATAGATGATCCTTACAGCCGGTCTTTTGCGCTTCGTAACTGAGTTCCTGGGTGTGCAGTTCACACACCCATTTGCTATTTTCAATAGCCGTCGAATGAACGCATGTGCGGCAATTCAGTTCTGCCACTTTACCGCCGTGACAGTTATCTGGGAACGGGCACATCTTGCACTGGAACCATGCCGCGTTTTCTGAGATACGCGGCGGTGGCTTGTCGGCACTGGCGATCTTCTTGGCTTTGTCGATGTAATGGTTTGCCGCTTCAGCGTTGTATGCCGTAATGCACGATGTCTCATCCCGGCTACCGGGAGTGCAGACCGTCAGGTAATGCCACATGATGTTGAAATAGTGCATATATAGCTGGGCTTGCGCGTAGTAAATCTCGTCCCATTCCAGCAAAGCATTTGGCTCGTCGTGGACCTTTAGCTTCAAAAGCTTGCCAAACTTCTCGACGTTTACGCACTTGTGTTCCCAGACATGCTTTTCTGGATTGTATTCCAGCCCTTGCATGATGCCGTCCAGATGTCCGCGAATGTGGCCGTCTTCAAACCCAAACTGTTTGCCGTTCTCCTGGTGAGTGTGAAGCGAGATGCCGTCAACCAACCGCAACCGGCCCGCCATAATCTCTTCGCTGTAGTGACCGTCCGCGATCGCCTTGAGGGACTTGGCAGTCATCTTCTCCGCGTTGACCCAGTGGAATTGATTCCATATGCGCCGCTCGCACGCCGCACCAATCGAGGACGCGCCAATGTATCCACGCTGCTCCGAGACATGCTGCGCCTCAAGGGCTTCGTTCATACGCGTGAGCGTGTTGTCTGGCAGGTTTATGGGGACCATTACTTCTTCCTTAATATCAGTTCCAGCCGCGCCATTGCGTTCCATGCGGCGTGGGTAGCGTGGAGCATGGCGCTCTCGGGGTCTGTGCCGTCCTTCATTAGATGCCGCGCCAGGGCCTCGCTGTACCTTTCCAGTGCGTCAGGCACAGTCTCCCAGCCGCGCCATGTGTACTTGGCCGCGCCAAACTCCGACGCCCGCGCCACCTCCTCAACGGCTCGCGGGAATTGTTTCAGAAACCCGCGCAACACCAGAGGCTTGCCAGCGTCGTGTTTAATGCCGAAGTCGGTCATTTACTCACCTCGCTGGATGGGCTGGCTTCGTCGATCATAACTCGCCAGATATTCGCGGGCACGACGGAATGGTCATCTCCAGCGTTGTTCATGTCCGCTGTAGGCTCACGCATTGCGCGGATTGCGGTGCGGGCTAGGTCTACCGTGTCGAACTTTGCTTCGGTGTGTTCGCGGAACCAGACCTCAATGCGCTCATCTAGTGCGGCAGAGACACGCAACTCCATCTCCGTAGGCTCCCGCGCAGCGGCGCTTACATCCTTATCTGTGGTGGTCATGTCCTATTCTCCGGTAGGAGGGATGAGGGGGTTTGCCGCTGCGCGGGGCTGGCCGGTGGCCTTGGCGAGAGCGGCGCGTGCCTTCAACACGGGCTCAATATCGCGTTCATACCGGCGGCGTTCGCTCGGATACTCCTTGGTCTTTTCGTAGTAGGCTTCGACGTATTCAGCCAATCCGTCAGCGCACTCTTTCAGCGCCTCGTATATCTCAGGAGCGGCGGCGATTAGGCGGGCGTTGGCCTCAAGCTCAGGGCCACTCCGCCAGAGAGCAAAGTTGGCGTCAGTCACTCCACCAGCGTCCGCGTCACCGATTCCAATCATGACGCGCGTACCAGGAGGCAACCCGGTTTCTGGCGGATAAGTGACCGAGGCGCGGTAAACTGCCCACGGCCCCGGAGTGAACGCAGGCGCTTCATCTTGCACCGCCAGACCCCGCGTAGCGGCCTTCCCCATATCCATTTCCTCTACCATCTACACATCCCCCTTTATGTTGATCAGCGCGGCGAGGGAGGTCATCGCAGCACCGCCCGCACTGAATTGCAGATCAGCGCCAATCCGATTTTGAACGCCACGCCCGGTGGTAATGATACCCACTTGCCAGGATTGGCCGTCTCATCAATGGGCGTAATCGACAAAGTGACATTGCCGTCCTCGGGGCCAGTTCGCACGACAAGCGTTTGCCCGTCGTTATACTTTTTCAGGCCGGGGAGCGTGTTGCACCAACTCATCTACTTAACTCCTTGAACAAGAACTTTACGGACGCTTGCTCGGTCCTGGATTACACAGACTTCCCAAACATATTTGCGCGGCTCCACGTAAGCTCGGATTGCAAGCCATCGTGTGCGACGGATTGATTCTAGGTACGGACGGCCAATTGAGTCATGAACCGCCCATGCCTTTACCGGCTTTTTCTTCGTGCCCATCACTTAATCTCCCGCCGTATGGCCTGGGCTATGTCTTTGGCTGACTGCGCTCGCGCATTCCAGCGTAACCACTCTTCTCCGCGCTCAATCGTGCGGTCGAGGACATCAGCAAAATGCTTTTGTCGTTCCTCCGCAATCTCCGCCGCTCTCTCCAGCCCTGCGTTGCGGGCGGTGGTGAGGACAATGGCGATATAGACGCGGGCGCGGTCGTATTCCAACGCGTCCAGCGTGCCGTCATTTTCAATGCGTTCAATCACACGCTCAACAATGTCACGAGCCAGCTTCTCAGCGTCCATCGGTGCTCTCCTGCTCTGTGGTCTCCAGCCCTGCGTCCCAAAGCCTCTCCCACACCTCTTGTGGGCCGATTACTCCGCCCTCCCTCTCCCTCGCCAGCTTGTGGAGGAGGGATTGAACGGCCTGAGCCAAGACATACTCATTAGAAAATGAGCGTGCGTATTGCTTGTTCGCGTACTTCTCCCAAGCATTGTCTGAACTTTGAACAGTCTTCGCCGCCAACTCCGCCCAACTTTGCTCATCGGCGGGAGGGGTGGTGGGAACGGGGTCCATCTTGGCGCACGCGCTTTTGCATTCCGGGCAGTGCTGTTTCACGGGGAAGCCTTGCCACACCTCCAACTGCGTCTCTTGCCACTCTCGTTTGCAGTTCACGCAGCGATGCGTCGGGGTGGTAGGAACGGGGAGCCGGAAACCGGCGGAGAGGATGGCGGCGACTTGCTCCGACGCGTAAATATCGAACGGTGACGCAGACCAAGCCGCGTCAATGATCCGCGCTAACCGCTCACGCTCGTCTGTGGATGGGGTGGTCATTCTCTCACTCCATGTCCTTAGTCTCGTTCAAAGACCGCGCCAACGCCTTTTCGAAGGCCGCGCGCTGCTCATCTGTCAGTGGCGTGCGGTTGCCTCTGGGATCCTCGTTGTAGCCCTCGCCGATGCTCGTGGTGAAGGTTCCGCCAATGCCGCGCGACATCGATCCTGAAAGCATGGTCCGGCGCACGCCCTTCGTTGATGGGGTGGTCATGTGCGTTTCTCCAATGCGATGGCAATACGCCAAAGCACAATAAAGATCGAAAACAGTATCAGGGTTATGGCGAATAGACTGAGGCAGACTGGGGTAAGGTCCATCATTTTTCCTCCTTAACTTCTGGCGTGAAAAGCCGGGGGCGTTACACCCCCGGCCTCGCTTGCTACTTTTCCCAAGGCTTCTTCTTGGGACCGCCAGAGTTGCTCGCCGCTGGTTTGGTGGACGCAGCCGGAGCATCGCTGATGGGCTTGTAGCGCACCGTATTCTGATCCTCGCCGGTATCCTTGCGCTTGGACATGCCGATCTTCAACTTCACCGGAATGCCGTGAAGCATATTGGTGTTGTTGCAGGATTCGTTGGGCTTGCCGATCGCCCGCATCAAATCCTTCATAGAAGCATTGGCGATGTCCATTGCCATCTGGTTCTCATGCCGGACATTGAGACGGTCCCAATACTTACGGCCAGCGTAATCGCCGTCGAGAATGGTAAATTCAAGCTCGATGAACTTTCCGTTGCCGGATTTGGTCGTCTTGTAATCGCTGCCGGTAACTTCTGCGATGTATTCGCCAACCGGAAACGGCGTGTAATCAACACGATCCGCAACAACGTTCGGATCGAATACGAAATCAAGTTCAGCCATTTGCTTATTCCTTTGTGTCGAGTTGTGGTTGCATTGCGGTTACGAGTGCTTCGGTGAAGGCTGCGTAATCCAGCGGCATGGTATCTGGCAGCGCCCACCGTGATTTAGCAACCCAGCCGGGGCGCTCTTGGGTATGGAGTACGCGAGAGCCTGACCCGATTGCCCTGGTTTTCTTTTGGCTGAAGCCGATATCGTTCTTCACGGTCGTCACTGTGTAGTTTGCGAAAACGAGACAGTCACACCATTCAGAAATGATAGCGGCAGCACCCTTATGCAAGTCGAGCATATAGCGATCGTAGCTGTCGTTCAGCGGATCGTCATAACGCTTGATTTGCGTATGAGCCAGAAGAATGACCTGCATGTTTTTCTCGTTACGCAGCAGGTCAAAACCTTCCAACACATTTCTCCATAGCTCCACGGCGAAGGCATAGCCCTTGCCGAAGCCGATGTCATCGATGCTGCTGACCTTATTGTTCTTGGCAACTTGCTTGTGGATAAGCTGCTCCAGCCAGTCGGCGCTATCGAGCACCACAGTGCCAAAGTTGTGGTCTTCATTGAAGAGGGACTGGATTGCCTCCATGACTTCTTCATAGGACTGAGACTTCGGGAAAGCGGTGACTGAGAGTGCATCCAAACCTTCTTCTGTCTGGATGAACACAGGCCGATCGGCCTGTGATGCGAACGAGCTTTTGCCGACGCCGTGCGTACCGTACAACACGATACGCGGCGGGTGGGTGACGCTCGTTTTGCGTAGTGATTTTAGATTAATTGCCATCTTACTTTTCCGTTCTGATTACAGTTACCGATGTCTTGGCGGGTTCGATGGTCATCGCTTTGCAGAAGGTGTTGTAGAACCTCGGCTCGTTGTTCTCCAGATAGCGCAATCCTTTCATGTCGAGTTCAGGCTTTTGTTTCACGGGCAGCATGGCTTCGGGAATGTTGAGTTTCGGCACCGCATCCCAATCGATCTTGCGATTGAGTTTGCCGGTCAGCGTGACTTTGTAGGGTCCGACTTGATGGGACTCGCTGCCCTCAGTCTTTGCTGGTAGGAAACCGAGAAGCTCTTCCTCGATTTCAATGCGGCGCTTGTTTGCCGCGCTTTCTTCGTTCTTGGCATCCATCCAATCGGCTGCGGCGTCTTCGACAGTACGGTTGGAAAACATCTTCGGTTTGAAGTTCATGGGTTCCTCTGTTTTGCTGCGGTTTATGTTTTGAGCATTTGGACATTGCGATGCGCCGCACGTTATGTCAAACGTATTTTCCCGATAAAGGAGATTTTTATGAAACTACGAAAGTGGCTGAACCAGCAGAAGCTCACAAACCGCGCTTTTGCAGAGATGATTCAGGCGTCTGAGTCGGCTGTGCATATGTGGACACGGGTGGATCGCCTGGGAAGAATGCCGCGTCCGCACCATATGATGGCAATACAAAAAGCCACCAACGGCAAAGTTCGCCCGCAGGATTTCTATTCGTGAGAACCGTATCGTTCACCGTACCGGGACAACCTGTAGCGAAGGGACGCGCCAGGGTGTCTACATATGGTGGTCATGTACGTTCTTACACACCGGAGAAAACACGCCGGTATGAGAATCAGGTGGCGGCATACGCTGCCGAATCCATGAACGGCGCGCTGCCGATCGGCGGGCCGGTTGAAGTTGTGGTGCAGGCGTTTATGCTGGTGCCCGCCTCATGGTCGTTGAAGAAAAGACTTTCGGCCATAGCGGGTCAAATCAAACCGACAACCAAGCCGGACTTAGACAACATTGTTAAGGCGCTTGATGGCATCAACGGCATTGTCGTTGTTGACGACTCGCAGATCGTTAAGCTGACTGCAACCAAGCAGTATTCCGAGCTACCGCAACTGATCGTAACGGTTATAGGGCAAGAATGACCGATTTCATCACGACCGCTACCCGGCTCGTTGAGCGGGGGTACAGCGTCATCCCCATTATCCCCGGTGAAAAGCGCCCCGGCGAGCATAAGGGCGACCAGTGGGTCGGGATGGCTAAATGGCAGCGGTACTGCGATCGCTCGCCTACGAGGTTTGAATTGGACCTGTGGGCCAAATGGCCTGGGAAATCCATCTGCCTGGCGCTGGGGCGGGCCAGTAACGTCACCGCCATAGACTTCGACTACGGCTCGCCGGAAGTGCGGACGGCTCTGGAAGCCTGCCTGCCGCCGTCGCCGGTCAAGAAGATGGGGGCTAAGGGGTACACGGCGTTCTACCGTGGCTTTTCTGTCGCATCTAAAAAATATTTGCTGGACGGCGTTAGCGTTGTTGAGGTGCTGGCCCACGGTAAGCAAACCGTGTTGCCGCCAAGCGTTCATCCTGATGGCATGAATTACCAATGGACAACGCCCGACACGCTGGAGGATTTGACCGCCTCCGAACTGCCGGAACTGCCGCACGACATACACGATAGGATTGCAAAGGCCCTAGAGCCTTTTCTACCAAAGGTGGAGGCAGCGGCGGTCAATGGGACTGCCGTTCACGGGCTTGTCGTGGGCGGTGGGAGTGCTGGCGTCCTTAGCGACAATGATAGCTATTGGCGTGATATCAATGATAAGGCATTGTTAAACCTTGATGTTTGGGTTCCAAGGCTTTTCCCAAACGCTGGGCGTGGGTCTGACGGTGGCTACAGGGTAGACCCCATCTGGCGGGGTGTGACGAAGATGACCAAGAAGGTGGGCATCCACCCGAGCGGCATCCGTGACTTCGGCACGGACCAAAGCATGACCCCCATAGACTTGGTTATGGCGGCTACAGGCGCTGATCTTGAAGCGGCCAGCACATATCTGCGGGATGCGCTAGGGATCGCCCATGAGGCTGTATTCCGGCCTGGTGAGGGGTGCGTTGAGATAAACCCTGTTTGGGAACACGCCGCCCCCGCCCAAGCGAAAAAGGCTGCTCCAAAGCGGGTGGCTTTTCCAACCGGCCAGGGGTGTGTGGGGCTGCTCGCGCAGTACATCAATGAAACCGCCATCCGGCCCCAGCCGGTGCTGGCTGTGGCGGCGGCGTTGTGCGCCATAGGCACTCTGGCGGGCCGCAAATATCGCTCGCCTACAAACCTGCGGACCAATCTGTACGTGGTCAGCTTGGCGGATTCGGGGGCTGGTAAAAACCACAGCCGTCAGGTTATCAGCCGCATCTTCAGCGATCTGATCGGCTGCGACGATCGTCTGGGCGGCGGGAAGATTGCCTCCGGCACGGGCTTGCTGACGGCGCTGTTGCGTAGCCCCAGCATCTTGTTCCAGTTGGATGAGTTCGGGATGTTCTTGACGGCGGTGGCGGACAAGAAGCGCAGCCCGCGCCATCTGACCGAGATTATCGAGCACATGACCGAATTGTTCACCAGCAGCAACGATGTGTACCGGGGCATCGAGTACGCCGACCAACGCGACAGGCCGCGCAAGTCCATCATCCAGCCGTGTTTAAGCATCCACGGCACGACCGTGCCGGGGCACTTCTGGAAGGCGCTTGAATCCAGTAGCGCGGTGGACGGCTCGCTTGCTCGCTTCATCATTTGCGAGAGTGAGAACCATTACCCTGACAGCCAGCATCCTCCCGAGCGGCAACCGCCGGAACAGTTGTTGGATTTGATGCGGCGTATCGCTACGCCGATTGGCGGCGCTTCGGCTATTCAATTGAACGGCGAACATCCGCCGGGAGAGATTATGACCGTGCCATACAGTGAAGCGGCGACGGCCTTTATCAAGAGCTTGGAAAAGAAGACGACCGAGAAGCTGAACGCCGTGAAGGGTACGCCTTACACGGCGCTGTGGGCACGGCGCGACGAACTTAGTATCAAGGTTGCGCTTGTCCACGCCATAGGGCGCAATCCTGAAGAGCCAGTGATCGACATGGTGGATTTCGATTTCGCTTTGAAGATTGTTGAAAATTCTATTCATCTGATGGTTGAAGGTATTGAGCGGTTTGTTTCCGATAACGTCGCGGAGTCTTATACCAAGCGCGTTCTTGAGGTGATCCGTAAGGCTGGCGGCGTTATGGACAAGTCGGCTTTGTATAAACAGACGCTGTTCTTGGGTCGTGACAGAGACACAACGATCAAAGCGTTGATAGGTTCCGAGGATTTGATTGAAGAGATTGTCCCGCCCCAAGGGCCGGGCCGACCGAAGACAATTTACCGGGCGGTTTAGGTTTCGGGCTTATACAGCCCGACTCGGTGGCATTCACGGATGATCCAAGTCATAACGTCTTGGTTATCCACTCCGGTGCGGCACCGCTTAGGGTGGCGTGATCGCCAATAGCTCATGTCTGGGTACAGGCTGGTCATAAATGCCAGCCCGTGCATTTGTATGGGGCGCAGTATCATTATGCTGCCGTCTTCTCTGCGGACGACATAGCGACGTTCCCCGGCTTTCGTGGTTGCTTCCACGAAGCCGAGGCATTCAAACGCTGGCGCGTAGCGTTTGACGATCGTCACGTTATTGGCAGAACCGGCTGAGATATTCTTTCTCAACGTTTGGGTGGCGTGTGAAGATTTCCATCATACGCAGGATCGCGATCGGAATGGACGTTTCACCATGCGCATAGCGGCGCATGGTTCTGACGTTCACGCCGAATAGAACGCATAGAATGTGGCGCTTGAGAGCCGGGTGTTTCTCGCACCATTTGTTGAATTGATCTCTGTCGCTCATCGTCCGGTCACATCAGTTGTTTTGTGCATGTGTTGCATGATAAGGCGCGGGCACAGTACGAGGTTGGCAACGTGCGGCGGCAGAGGCTTGGCGTTCGGGTACTCGGGCCGTAGCCACAGCTTGAAGCGGTCGAGCAGGGTCATGGTGCTTATCATTTTGGTTCTAATGCGCGCATTGCGCGGTATATGTCAGGGAGAAAGTAAAGCGTGTTCCAACCTAGGGAGAGTTTGTACACTTTTGCACCAGCATCAACCATTGCGTCCGTTACGGTATATTGTGGAGGTGACGCGTAGGCGTAACTCCATGCGTCGTCATAACTTACCCCTTCATGGTGTCTGAGGTATTCCAAAAAACGTGCGGTAACTTGATTGTTGGGCATGTTCATTTTCCATCCTTCGCGGCGCGAATTAATTCCATGTATCCGTCCAAACCTTCAACATCCCAATGAGGTTCGGCTAGCATCCCTTCTGTTGGGGTTTCCAATGCGTCGAGGGCGGCCTCTGCCATTGTTTTGTATTGCTCCCAACGCGGGCCGCTTAACGCGTTCCCGCTGAACGGCGCGTCTGGATTGCTGTAGCCGTCGGCCACGCACATCGCCCGCGCTATCTTTTCAATCATGTTCATTTCCACCACCATTTTTTATCGATGCACCGGCCAATGATTGAAAACGTGACGGCGCAGCAAACGAAAAACATGGCTGCGGTCAGGGTCCATTGGCTGAACGAGTTGTGCATCAGGCCAAGCCGGACAAGATGGCGCGTCAGCATATCGGACAGGGTGGAGAAGAACACGACAGACGATATGAGAACGCAACACAGTCCGCCCATTGTGGCGACGGCTTGCAGGTCGTCGCGGAATATCTCCCATCGTGTTGGGACGTTGGGGTAGTCGATCATGTCGCAGCCTCCAAAAGTTCAATGAGCTTTTCGGCCATGCGAGAATAAGCCGCCGCATAAGCCGCCGCATCAGCCGCATCAGCCGCCGCATCAGCCGCCGCATCAGCCGCATCAGCCGCCGCATCAGCCGCATAAGCCGCCGC
>Ga0209596_1000178_pt1 | contig 58258 bp, 74 predicted proteins | sample M_130807_MF_Meta_FD_187314 | JGI IMG/M metagenome (GOLD analysis project Ga0209596, IMG submission 187314) | Freshwater microbial communities from Lake Montjoie, Canada to study carbon cycling - M_130807_MF_MetaG (SPAdes) (version 2) | ecosystem: Environmental > Aquatic > Freshwater > Lake...
ATACGCAACGCTTCGCTCCGCTCCGCTTGTGCTCACTCATCAGACTACAGCGTGTTGAGGTTACCACATCGCATCACAACGCATCTGATCATAACAAACACACGTCAACATATCATAACACATACACGATAAACGGACACACCACACATACACAATATCCCAACCATAAAATGCCAATCCAGAATCCTGGTCGTAATCCCATACGTAAACCGTTATCCGTAAACACACACACGATCGGGGGACCCGGTAAATGAAAATCGATTTCCCTTTTCGGACAGGGGACCCGGTAAACGTATATAGCCCCTAACTTATATATTCATCACAGTGTTTTTTTCCCCCTCTAAAAAATTTTTTTAATATTTTTTTTTGTGAATAGTGTGACAATAGGTAGTTATATTAAATAAGTAGTAGGCTAATGTCGCATTGTAAATAATGGGTGTTGTACGTGATTGTATAAACTATACTAAAACGATTAGCTATGGCTTTTAAATTACAACATGATACACCTGTAAAGCAAACTAACTATGTTTATGGTAACGATGGAATAGGTGAGTCTCCTTTGTTAAAACAGAAGTTATCGCCCAAGGCTGCAAGAGCAAAAGCTGCTAGGGATTTAGCTTATGCAAAAACACCGGATAGGAGAGCAAAGAAAGCGGACGATCAAAGAAGGCATCGTCATGATCCTAGTGGTAAAGGTAAAGATTGGGACCATGAAGATGGTAGATGGGAAGATCCACACCGGAACAGGGGTAACGATGGTAATGGCACTAAATCAGAGAAAGGTAAGAATTATAAAATAAATAAAAAATCATAATATGGCAATAATATATAGTTATCCACAGGCAACGGCGCAATTAACAGATCTGATATTAGGTACTAGAATTACTGAAGATGGTTCTTCAACAAGATCTTTTTCTGTCGCAGATATAGTTACCTTGGCTGGTGGTAATGTAGGTAGTGGTGGATATGTTCCTTATATTGGAGCTAACGCGAATGTTCAATTAGGTAACCATGCTTTAAGCTTAACTAATGGTGCTAATATTAATACATTGTATCCAGATGAAATAACTATGGTTGATGGCTCTAATTATTTTAGTCTTACTACATCCTCAATTTCTTTCGCAAATAATCTTTCTAGTACATTTTCTACTTTAGGTAGTGACGGGGTTTTGGCGTTAACATCAAATTTATTGGGTGCGGTGGGGTTCTTAAAAACATCGGCATTAACTGCTAATGTAATATTACAATACCCAAATAAAACAACTGGTAGTTATACTATAGCGACTACTGTAGATTTAGTTCCTTATAAAGCATTTACCTTTTTAACTACACAAACAGGTACTACGTTTACAAATAGTAATATTACTTCTATTGCAAATGCACTTGGAACTTATACTGGTAGTTATGTTGCTGTAGGTACTTATAGAATTACATTTGTAACAGCATTAGCAACAAACGCTTTATCTTTACAAACTAATATAATTTACAAAACCGTTGGTGGTTCTTCTTACTTGCTAGTAATTACAAAACCATCGGCAAATATTATTGAAATAAAAACATACGATGCAACCAGTGGATCGCTTGTAAACGGAGTATTATCAAACTATATAGAACTAAGAAGTTACAATTAATATTATGGCACATAAATGTACATGCGGAACCTCTAAGAATTCCCCTTTAAACAAAAAACCTGGTAGTAATTCCATAAAAGGAATAGGTCCCCAAGGATTAGGTAATAGAAAAAACAATGGTTATACTATTGGTAAAGCTAAAAGATCTAGTAGTAGTAATGTTTCTTAAAGAATTAAAATATGAAAGATAGTTGTTGGGACGGATATACAAAACAAGGTACAAAAATAAAATCAGGTAAAACTGTCAATAACTGTGTTAAATCTGATAAAGTTTCTCCATTATTGAAAACAGCGGCTTGGACACGTAAGGAAGGTAAAGATCCAAAAGGTGGATTAAACGCTAAAGGAGTGGCGTCTTATAGAGCACAACATCCTGGAAGTAAATTACAGACTGCTGTAACTAAAAAACCATCGGAATTGAAAGCAGGTAGTAAAGACGCTAAACGCAGAAAATCTTTCTGCGCTAGAATGTCTGGTATGCCGGGACCTTTGAAAAAACCAAATGGTGAACCAACTAGAAAGAAACTAGCCTTAGATAAATGGAATTGTTAATAATAAAATAATTTAATTATGGCAAAAGGAATGGGATTTAAAGCTGCGGCAAAAAATATTGCAGCCAAACAAGGAGTATCATTAAAGAGTGCCGGTGCTATTTTAGCGTCAGGGGCAAGAAAAGCTTCTGCAGCAGCAAAAGCAAAGAACCCGAATCTTAAAAAAGTAAAAGGTAAATAATGGCTATAATATATAGTTACGCATTAGATACAGAAATACTTGGTACCGATATATTAGTCGGAACATGTACTGTACTCGTAGGTGGGCAATCAAGAAACCAAACTAAAAGTTTTAGTGTATCTGGATTAAATACTTATATGAGTATAAATAATCCATTGCTAACTACAAAAGGAGATTTATACACCCGTAGTGATGTCAATGCAAGATTAGGCGTTGGAACTAATGGCCAGCTTTTATCTGCCGATAGTACTCAGACTACAGGATTAAAATGGATAAATGCACCTGTAAACGGAGTGACAGCGGTAACCGCAACATCTCCTATAACTTCATCAGGAGGAACTACGCCTATTATATCTACATCAATGGCTACTAATAAGTTAATTGGTAGAAGTACAGCAGGTACAGGTGTTATGGAGCAGATAACTATCGGCTCAGGACTTACTCTTTCAGGAGGTACACTTACTGCTTCAGGCGCGTCTCCTCTTACAACAAAAGGAGATTTATATACATATAGTACAACTAATGCAAGATTGGGTGTTGGTTCAAGTGGTCAGGTATTAATGGCAGACGCGGCAGCAGTTACAGGTCTTAGGTGGGCAACACTTTCAATTACTGGAATCACATCGTTAAATGGATTAACATCAGCTGCTCAAACTTTTTCTGTAGGTACTACAGGAACTAATTTTGCAATTAACTCTACAGGAACTGTACATACATTTAATCTTCCTGATGCATCTTCAACAGCAAGAGGAGTTATAACTACGGGAGCACAAGATATAAATGGTACTAAAAATTTCTTAACTGACATTATAGTTAACGGTGTTAATATAGGGGCAGGTCCCGGTAATAGTCCTTCAAATGTAAGAATTGGTCAAGGTGCAGGAGCAAGTTTGGGAAGTGTTTTTGGAAGTGGATATGATAATATATTAGTTGGTGCTTTTGCAGGTAATGGTCAAACGGGAAATGGTTCTACAATTATTGGTGGAAAATTAAATCCTCAAAGTAGAACATTTAATCAAAACAGTACTCTTAGTATAGGTAAAATATCAAAAGTTGATATTCCTGCAGATGGTGCGTTACCTCATATTTGGGCTCCTGAGTTTTCTACAATTGATTATAATACTAGCAGTATTATCTTAATAGTTTCTCAATTATGTTATTCAGCATTATTTATTGATTATGTTATTTCTTATAATGATGTTTCATTAAGAGCAGGAACTATAAAAGCTGTTTGGGATAAAAATGGAGTTGTAAAATGGACAGAAGAAACAACAGATAGTATAAAAGATATGTCAGGTTGTAATTTTGAGATAGTTTATGATAATATTGATAGAACAATGAATTTACGTTTATCTAACCCATCTGTTACTGATAAATTATATTGTAATTTTACAAGTAGATTATTAACAAAACCTAAATTATATTAATTATGCCTGGACCACCAAAAAAATGGATTGCAACTCCTGATAAGACAAATCACACTACAAAAGGTTATACAAGTAAAGTTATATTTAACTACCAATCAATTGATGGGGTTCCTATTGGTAATCATAATGAAATTTTAAGTGGCTTAATGGGGGAGGGTAACAATTATAAAGGAGATAATGGATTACCTCCTTATTACTTTTCCTATGCAGATGGAAGAATGTTTAGAATTACTATGTATTTTTTAAAAAATTTAGATGGTAATTCTGTAATCGTAGAGCAAATTATATATGATAATGATAATGACCAAAGATTTCTTATAGCTAGTCCTACAATTACCCCACCCACTGTAAACTCAGGTGATAGTACATTGGTAAAATATGAATGTGATGTTTCCGTTTATTTAGCAAACTTAGGGCTTTATGCTCAAGGTATTGGTAATTTAACTTATGCAAATAGTACAGATGGTTCAAATGTAATAATGGATTCAATTATATCTCCTGGCGCATATTTAAGTGGAGTAGATTATACTTATTTAATACAACTAACAAATGAGTGTGGTGCTGATATTTTGGTGTTAAGTTTAATAATAGAAGAAATAAGTTAATATGAGTAAAGAACAATTAGATATTTTATTAAATAAATGGATCAGTAGAAAATTGATGGTATTTATTGTAGCATGTGCTGGATTATTCACTGGATACTTAGGTTCCTCAGATTGGATTATAATATCTACAGCATATATAGGAATTCAAGGATTTACTGACATTATTAATAAATTAAAAAGATAATGGATAATTGCAGTCTTCGTGTTTACTCATTAAACATATTAACCATCATGGTAAGTCTTACAAATATAGAATCAGAATTAAAAATATTATTATTATTAATATCAATAATATATACCTCAATGAAAATATACGATTGGGTATTAATTAAAACAAAAAGAAAAAATGCAGATAACAGTAAAGAGACTTTACAAGACTGATACTTCTACAATAGGTGAACTATTAATAGATGGAGTATTTGAATGTTTTACATTGGAAGACGCTGAAAGGAAAGTAAAAATTAAAGCGGAAACAGCAATACCAAAAGGTAGTTATAAAGTTATAATCAATGAGTCTAACAGATTTAAAAGATTATTACCTTTGTTATTAAATGTTCCGGATTTTGAAGGAGTACGTATCCATAGTGGAAATTCAAATCATGATACGGAAGGTTGTATATTAGTTGGACAAACTATGAATAAAAACTATATAGGACAATCAAGAAAAGCATTCGATAAATTATTTAAAAAAATGCAGGCGGCTAAAGATATAACATTAACTATATTATCATAATGAAAAGAATTATATTATTACTTTTAATTGTATTAACTTCTTGTGCAGGTAGACATGTTCAACTAAGCAAAATAGATATAAAGAAAGACAGCGTTGTTGAAGCAAAAGTTTTAGTTACAACTATAGAAAATAAAGAAAAAACGGATTCTACAAACATAGTTACAACTATAGATAATAATGAAATAATTATTACACCAATAGACACATGTAAAGAAATTATTGTGGATGGCAAAAGTTATAAAAACGTAGTTTTAAAGATAAAAAAAAGTAAAACTAATACTTTATATACAAATAATAAAACGGAGTCTAATACTAAACAAAAAGACTCAATTGGTACGTCCAAGACCACGTTAAAAGAAACAACAGTTGGTAAAACAAAAGCAATAGATAAAAAAGCAAACTACTGGTATTTATTTTATTGGTTAATATTAATTTTAATCTTATATTTATTATGGCGAAACAGACTACGACTATTCAGCGTACTGTAAAAAGTATATCAAGACCAGGGGTTCATGGCAAAAGCAAAACCTCAAGTTTAAAATCTTCTAAGTTATATAAAAAAAGTTATAAAGGACAAGGAAGGTAAAAATAGTTAAAATCAAGTAATATATACAATATATCAAGTTTAATTAAATCAAATAAAAATGTCAGACGCAATCGTTAAGAATCTAAGCTTCGGAAAAGAAGCTAGTGATAAAGTATTTGCAGGTATAGAGAAATTAACAAAAGCTGTTAGCTCTACCTTGGGTGCAAGTGGTAAATGTGTTCTTTTAGAAGATTCTTCTGGAAGACCAATTATTACAAAAGACGGAGTCACAGTAGCGGACTCAATAATCTTGTTAGATCCAATTGAAAACATGGGTGCCACATTATTAAAAGAAGCTGCTAGAAAAACTGTAAGAGAAGCCGGTGATGGCACTACTACCGCAACTGTATTAGCTCATGCTATTTTAAGCGAGGCTTATAAGTCTAAAGAAACTAATACTAGAAAAATAAAAGAAGGTATTGAAACCATGTGTGAGAAAGTGGTAGAATATCTTGAAAAGCATAAGATTGAAGTAAAAGGAGATATGATTGATCAAGTAGCAACAATCTCAACCAACAACGATCCAGTATTAGGAAAATTAGTTGGTGACGCTTTTAGATCAGTTGGTAATACCGGTGTTGTCATGATGGAAACATCATCAGAAGCAGAATCAAGTTTTGAATTAGTGGAAGGTGTACAATGCAATATGGGTTTAACTAATTCCCACTTCATAACAAACCAAAAAAATAAAACAGCGGAGTTAGATAATCCATTAGTGTTACTAGTAGAAACTCCAATAGAAAATATCAGACAGATTCAATCTGTATTAGAATATACTATAAAGAATAACAAATCTTTATTAATTGTAGCGGATATGGAACAAATTCCATTATCTACTTTAGCGATGAACAAGTTAAAAGGCAATTTAAAAATAAATGTAATCAATGCTCCTACTTTTGGTATAAACAGAAAAGAGATATTTGATGACTTAGCTTTATTAACTGGCGCATCAATAGTAAACGAAGACTTAGGCGATGATCTAGATTTAATACAACCGGAAATGTTAGGTTCATGTATTAAGTGTATAACAAATCATGAAGAAACAATATTACAAGTAGGCGAATCATCTGAAGAAGTTTTAGATATTATAAATGGTATTAAAAATTCTTTATTAGATAATAACAATGCTGCAACTGTAATAAAATTAGAAAAACGATTAGCCCGACTAACCGCTAAGATTGCTGTTGTAAAAGTCGGTGCAAATTCAGAAATAGAATTAAAAGAAAAAGCAGATAGAATAGAAGATGCAATATGCGCAACTAAAGCTGCTATCAAAGAAGGCATTGTTTCAGGAGGCGGAATAGCTTTATTAAATGCTTCTCATAATATTGATTCTTTTAGTGAAGGACAATATATATTGTTAGACGCAATTAAAGCTCCTTTTAAAACAATATTAGATAATGCAGGTCTTGACTATGCACCTATTGAAACCATATCTAAGATTGGTTTTGGATTAAACGTAATGACTGGCAAAACTGTTAATATGGTAGAAGCTGGTATAATTGATCCTTTATTAGTTACAAAGAGTGCCTTAAGAAATGCGGTATCAGTAGCTACAACCATTTTATCAACTGATTGTGTAATTAATAATTTGCGCGCTTAGGTATGGTAAATTGTAAAGAATGTGGAATTGAGTTCAAAGGAAATCAACGACATAAGTACTGTGATGGATGTAAAAAATATTGTAAATTTTGTAAAAGACCTAGAACAGATAGAGGAATTGCTTGTAATTCATGTAGAACAAAACAAACAACTTATAAACTATCAGATATTGACTTATTATATATTTTAAATAAAAATAATTGTGATTGTTGTGGAAATGAATTTAAAAACCATAAAGACAAATCTCAAGACCATTGTCATAGTACCGGTGACTTAAGAGGTATTATATGTCAAAGATGCAATTGGGCTGTTGGAATGTATGAAACAACGGAAAAAAACAATATAGTAAATTATTTAATTAAATATACAGAGCATAATGAAAGCAATTGGTAAAAGATTAATTATAGAGAAGATAAAAGAAGGAACCACTCAAACAAAAGGCGGTTTGATGTTAGCAGAAAGTCAAAGAGAAGACATTAGATATATACGAGCTAAAGTACTTCACGTGGGAGATGAAGTTGTGGGTGTTAAAATCAACGATGAAATCTTTTATGATAGGCATGCTGGTCATAAGATAGATATAGATAAAGATACATATTACATTATTCGATTAGACGACGTTGTAGTCGTATTATAATGAGACTAGAGCCAAATGATATTAAAGAACTTGGTATATTAAAGCATTATAGAATAATAAGACGTTGGGCTTGTAGAAATAATAATCTAACTGACGCTGATCTAGAATTGCTTATATACTTTGATTGTATGGAGTTCTTCACAAAACAAGATTATAAGATAGGTACATACGCATATAGTTGGGACAATAAACGCTGGAACAATTTATTAAAAGAAGGGTGGATAGTAGTGTGGAGGAATAGAAACCATACAACCCAAAAATATAATATATATAAAGTTTCATTTAAGTGTAAGCAACTAATAAGTAGAATGTATCGTATAATGCTTGGGAAAGAAGATATACCAACAAGTCATAGAAATGTTATAATGGCGGGTAGGTCTTATATGGATACTGTTGCAATAGCGGCTATAGAGAATGTAAATAAAGATAAAACAAGAAATAATTATGGGGATATATAATAATGTAATGCCAGCAATGGGTGGACAATTACCGGCGGATGTAAATAGTCCAGATGTAATTGGTTCAATAACGCCAAGACCACAAACGCCAATTAATCCAAAAGCTTTTTCAAATCAAGCAACTATTGGTAATATGTTTGGGCAAGCTGTACAGGGAACTTTTAATAGACAAGTAGGTTCTACTCCATTTATGCAAACAGCAACTGAAGGTAGAATGACTAGTCAAGGTTATATTCCAGGTATAGATCCAACGGATGGATCAACACAACCCACTATTAACGCAGTAACAACTGCACAAACAGGAATGCCTATTGCACCACCTGTTGGAGTAAGACAACCAATTTCACCATATTACGATCTTTCAACACAATAATTATGAACATAAACGCAAAAAAACATCCGATAACGGAATTTGATAGGGAAGCCAAAATGACAGGCGTAGGAGCAAATGCATTATGGAATGGTCCTCTTGATACAACTGCATATCCAAAGGGTAAAGGAGATAGTGCTGGTATAACCGGAATCAAATTAAGATTTGATATGCCAACTTCTTCTTATATGCCAATTACGCAACGTGCTAAAGGTAGATTTTAAGACATGAACTTAAAGCTAATAAAAAATAATACTAGCTCTCCATTTCGTCTTCAAAGAAGTATTGTACCTCAAGAAGAAGGAGCTTATGCAAATGGAGGATATAATCCAAATGCGGTATATAATAACGATGCTGCTAATGCTGCGGTTGAAGGATTAGGAACTATGATTGGTGCTGCATTAACCGCAAGAGGGAAAGACAAAAAAGACGTTAAGGAAAAAAATAAAATTGATCCAGGATTAGAAAAATTTAAGGAAATAACGGCTAAAGCTAAAATAGAAGATGAAAAACAACAAAAAGAAAATACTATGAACTCATTAAATAGAATTACTGATGAAATAGATTCTGAAAATCTTGTTGATTCTTTTATGGGTAACTATAAAAAATATAATAAAAAATAAATAATAACAATAAATAACAAATAACTAAAAAAATTAAAAATGGCAAAATTTATTAATATTCCAACGACTGTTACAGGTCAACCAAATCTTCTTTTTAATGCAGATAATGTAACTACAGTTATTCCACCAGCTACTGATATCATACCATTAGCAGCTGGATCAAGTAGTGGGACTACTATTACAGTTACTAGTACCACTGGATTATTAGCAGGTATGACAGTTCTTGTTACTAGTGGAGCAGGAACGGGCGCTTTCGCAGCTTTTACAACAGTTGTTTCTGTTACAAACGCTACAACTTTTGTGGTTTCTGCAGCTCCTACAACTACTCTTGCTGCAGCAACTATATCTGCTGCTTTACCTTATTGCACGGTATCTACTCATAATAGAATATTTAGACTTACTTTTACAGGAGCTACGCCTACATTGCAAAATACAAACGCTATATCTGGAGCCACTCAAATACAAAATGCTTTATTAGGAACTTATAGCGGTCCAACGCAATTTAATGTTACTTTTAACGTTGGATCTATTAATGCAATTACAGTAGTATAATAATATAACATAAACAAATAAAAATAAAAAAAATGGCACAATTATTAACAATACCTACTGCTGCAGCTACAGCTGGACTTCCTGGTATCACTTTTAACGTAGATTTAATTACATCAGTAGTTTATACTAGTGGAACAACTTTTGTAATATATGTAAATAATAGAACGTATACTTTTACTACAACATCTGGTGGAGCAGCAGGAACGGTAGCAAATATCAATGCAGCATTAGTAGCCGGTGGTAAACCATTACAAGGGTTTGTTACTTTACCTGCAGGAGTTACAATACCAACAATGCCGGTATTAGCATAATATTAATTTAATTCCCTATAGATTTAAAAGTTTATAGGGAATTTAATAATTTAAAACAAAAAAATGAAAAAGACAGCAAAAAAAATCGTAGAAAAAGGAAGTTACGAAAAAGGTAAGGTAGAGAAATATGCTTCTAAAGCAGACATGATGAAACATGAAAAAAAGGAGACTAAAGCTTTTGAGAAAAAAGAAAGTAAAAAACCTATGCCTCCAACTAAGCAAATGGCAAAATCTGGAGCAACTACTAAAACAACAAAAAGCTCTATGTCTCCGGCTAAGCAAATGACTAAATCTGGACCAACTCCTAAAACGACTATGGCTTCAAAAGGATCCGCTGCTAAAATGAAAAAATGCTAATATGGCATTTTCAATGAGAGGAGCCCCGTATAATACGGATCAAACACCAATATATAGTGTAGACATGGATGATAATGTTTTGGGTATGGCTCAAAATAATGGAACCATACTTGTAAACAAAAACGTTTCTCCATTAGAATTAGCAAAGAATAAAACAATAGAACACGAGATGGTTCATATTGACCAGATGAAACGAGGTGATTTAGATTACACTGATACCCACGTTATTTGGAAAAACAAAAAATATCCTCGAGCAACTATGAATGAAGGATCTAAGAAATTACCTTGGGAATTAGAAGCTTATAAAAAACAATAAACACGCGTAATTATAATAGCATAACTCTATATTATTAATTATGAAAAATATATCTACAACAGGTTATAAAAAAAATAGCCCTGATAAAGATAAACCTTATAATGTAATACCAAGCGGGGAGATTACTATGGAAGACGTAGAATTCCCCGTTTTAGGTATTGACAATTTAGGCAATGAAAAAGTAATGGCTCCAGGTGAAAAATCAATTAGTTATCCAGGAGATACTGTATTGGAATTTCCATTGCTTGGCAAAGCTTTAAAGAATAAAAGTAAAATATACAATAAAATATTTAAAAAATAAATTATGGGACAATATGGAAATCAACCAGATTTTGCAACAACGGTAGGTACAGTTGCTTCTTTACCTTTAAGCAATATAAAGTCAGCTGCAATATATATTGGGGCAGTTACATTAGAAGGACAACCAGCTAGTATAACTGTTAGACCTGTTGGTAATTCTACTGATGTAACATTCTCGGGATTAACAAGTGGTAGTTTTATACCTGTAATTGTTTCTGGAATTACTTCCGCGGTTAATATACCGGTTGGTAGTATTTTATTAGTATACTAGTATGTTAGGCATAGGTATAGGCGTAGATTGGTCTAATAGAAAGGACTCTATTACTGTTGGCGGTATTATAGCTTCTTTTAAAGCCAGAGTATTTGCAAATACTGGAACTTATTCAGCGGAGGCATGTCAAATAGCTACATTAACAGCGTTAAATAATATATAATGAGTTTATTAACACAGGCATCTCTTATTATGACACCTAATGCTGTCAAAGAAAGCAAGGTGTATTCAATAATTCCTTCAAATGGTAATGGAGATTTAACATTTACAAGAGGTACAGCCGCTACTTCAACATTAAATAATGATGCAGGTTTAATTGAAACTGTGCCTTATAATTTATTTAATTATAGTCAAGATTATACAGATGTAGCTTGGTCAAAAAGTAATTCTACTATAACAGCAAATAGTACACAATCTCCTAATGGTACAAATACTGCAAGTAGAATTACAGAAAATTCTTTAACAGTACAACATTTCATTAGTACTAATGTAATTATATCATCAAATACAGCTATAACCGCATCGGTTTATGTTAAATTTGATTCTGCAAATAGAAGATTTTTTTTACAAATAAGTGATGGAACAAATTATGCGGGAGTTGTACTTTATCAAGATGGCTCTGTATCTGCTTTAGATACAGGTTTTAGTAATCGTTCATTTTCATCAACTTCTGTTGGAAATGGTTGGTATAGATTGCAAATTTCACTAACAACATCAACTGCAACTAATATAATTACTAGATTTATGCTTGTTGATAATATAAACGCACAAAGTTATACAGGAGATGGAGTTTCAGGACTCTTTGTTTGGGGAGCTCAATTTGTTCAAGGTTCTTTGCCTAAAGATTATTTCTTTACAACAGATAGATTAAATGTACCTCGATTAAACTATAATACAGTTGGAGGTTGTCCTGCTTTATTATTAGAACCACAGAGAACAAACTTATTATTAAATAGTGTTTGGGCTGGTGGTGGAACTACCCCTACAAGTTGGTCTTTAAATGGAACAGGAGTTTCAACACGAATAGCAAGTATAAAAAATCCTAATGTAGGTGCTTATAATTTTGTATCAACAGCAATAGCAAGAATTTACTTTTTTCAAACCCAAACATTTACTATAAATACTACAAGTTGTTTATCTGTATATGTTGAAAGTGCAAGTGTCCCTGTACAAGTCCAATTTATTTTAGCAATTATTAATGCTGTAGGTACTCCAACTTATTTTAAAAATAATGTATCTATAACAGCCACAACAAATATTGAGGCAGGAAATACTTATTCAATTGTTTATGCAGCTTCTGCTACTACAACTATATCAGAAGTTAGAGTTGGTTTGCATAATACAGGAATAGTTGGTAACGTTACATTATCAATGCCACAATTAGAAACAGGTGTAAGTTCAATAGCTGCTTATAGCACTTCATTTATCCCTACAACAACAGGAGCTGTTACAAGAAATGCAGATACATTTACAAGAAGTAATATTTATACAAATGGACTTATTACAAGTGCAGGTGGCACATGGTTTGTTGAATTGAATAATAATATAGCTTATGTTAGGGATGCTTCGTCTAGTAGTGTATTCATAGACACAGCAGTAGGTGGTGTAACTAATGGGTTTTCAATAAAACACGTTGAAGCTGGTACTTCTCGAAGATTAGTAATTGTTAAAATAATAGGCTCATCATCATCTATTTTTTATCAAACACTTACAGATATTGTTAAAATAGCAATTAAATGGAATGGTACAACTGCTGATATTTTCGTAAATGGAATTAAAGTAGTTTCAGCAACAGCTTTTACAACTACCGCTATGGAATTTTTAGGCGGTTATGGTTCTGATGTTCCAAAATACATAAAATCAACAATTTTATTCCCAACACCTTTAACCGATACTGAATGTATTTCCTTAACTACATAATATCATGATTATATATAAATTAAAATACGCAGATAAAGAAACTGCAATAGAAGATTTATTATTAAAGAATGTTTATGTAAAACATACATTTAATGATGAAGAAACTTTAATATATGGTGAAGGCATACATGCTATTGTAGAAATAGGATTAATCTGCATTAACCAACCTACAAAAGAAATAGCTCCTATATTTACAGATGGTTATCACTATGATGTTATGTCTGAACAAGATATTGATTTTGGGGATAATGAAGTGATTGTAAATAATCCAAAGCATAGTTTTTTAGGGCACAATGTAATAACCGTTCTAAATGAGTAATTAAAATATATATTATGACAACAGAAGAAATTGCAGGTAAATTAGCGTTCTTTCATGAACAGATCCATTTAATACATTGGCAAACTAGAAGTTTTGCAGAACATAAAGCAACCGGAGAATTCTATGAATTTTTACAAGAATTTAAAGATGATGTTGTAGAAAAATTAATGGGTTATACTGGAAAAAGAATTCAGTCTTTAAAGATCGATGCCATCGATTCGAAAGCCGATTCTATGAAAATAGCAGATGAAGTAATGAAGTTTTCTAAAGACTTAGAAACTTATGGTGATACCGCTAAATTTGGCGATATATCAAATCTAGCACAGTCTTTATCTGGGGAAACAGCAAAATTAAAATATCTTTTGACATTGTCATAAAGAAATAGCAGGTGGGAGGTAAGGTATCTCACGGGTCTCATAAGCCCGCTTAAATTGGTTCGACTCCAATACGTTGCTACTAATTAATCAATTAAATTAAATAAAATGGAAGTAGTAAAACAAATTACAAAAGAACAATTAGAAACAATTACAAACCAACAAAAAGATCTTAGTACGTTACTTACTAATATAGGTATTCTAGAATCACAGAAACATGGATTCTTACACCAAATAAGAGATCTTAATGAGACGATAGAATTGTTTAAAAAAGATATTGAATCCCAATATGGACCTATAAACATTAGTTTAGAGGATGGAACATATACAGAGATTAAAGAAACACCCGAAGACTAATGGATACGGTTGTTAGAAAAATAAGTATTGGCGTTGATTATAAGAATGAAGCAATGCATTATTCTGTAGGTCAACAAGTATGGGGAGGACATGAAATTGCTTGTATATTAAAACAAATTGATAAGTCTTGTATAATATATATAAAGAGCGGTGATGAGATTAAACCTTGGAAGGAATTCTATCCTACTATGGCAATTGCTTTAGAATTTGATTTAGAATACTAATGAAAAGTGTTTTTAGTTTTATTGTAAAACCTGTTGGAGAAAGATACGATAATAAAGTAGATATTGACGGTAAAGAATTAATAATAAATACTAAGATAGAAAGCTTTAAGTCAGTAAACAATTTAGCAGAAGTTATAGAGGTTCCATTAGCATATTCTACAGATATTAAAAAAGGTGATTTAATAATAATACACCATAATGTTTTTAGAAGATTCTATGATATAAAAGGAAAGCAAAAAGACAGTAGATCATACTTTATAGATGGTTTATATTTTTGTGATATGGATCAGATATATTTATATAAAAGCAATGAGGAAGATAAATGGAAAACATTTGGAGACAGATGTTTTATTAAACCATTAAATAACACAAGCCATTTAAGCATAAAAAAAGAAAGAGAACTTATTGGTATATTAAAATACGGAAATTACTCTTTAAACAAGCTTAAAATCAACGAGGGAGACCTTGTGGGTTATCTTCCGCAGGGAGAATTTGAATTTGTTGTTGATAAACAACTATTGTATTGTATGAAATCTAATGATATTGTAATTAAATATGAATATAAAGGAGACGAAGTTGAATATAATCCAGGCTGGACACAAAGCGGTACTGGAATTAATTAAGGTAGCTGAAGAAGCTATCTTAGATAACGGCGAAGATGACTTATCTGCCGACAAACTAAAGAACGCGGCTGCCACAAAAAAGTTGGCAATATTCGATGCCTTTGAAATACTAACTAGAATAGAGTTAGAAGAAAAGATAATAACGGATGAAGACGCAGCAAAAGACAATACCCAAAAAGTATTTAAAGGTTTTGCAGAAGGGAGATCCAAATAATGTACGAACAAAGTTTATTCAAAGTTGTAACAGATTACATTAAGCCCAGTGTTATAAAGCAGAACAATCGCAATAACAAATGGGTGTATGGTTATAACAGAGATCATGATTTAGTTGTTATTAGTAAGACCGGTAAGATTGGAGAAATCTATGAAATACAAAATTTAAAGATTGCATTACCACCAGTTGATAAAGTATACTCTAGATCTAATAAGAAAGAAGAACAGTATTGGGAAAAGATACAATACCCAAAAGAACTGGAAAAAATAAAGAATGTATTTGATTGGAATAAATATCCGGATCATTTTAAAGAGCAATGGTACGATTACGTAGATGCTGAATTTAAGTATAGAGACGAGGGTATTTTTTTTAATAACAACGGAACTCCTACCTATATGACAGGTACACATTATATGTACTTGCAATGGAGCAAGATAGACGTTGGCGCACCAGACTTTAGAGAATCAAATAGATTGTTCTTTATATTTTGGGAAGCTTGCAAGGCAGATACAAGATGTTATGGAATGTGTTATTTAAAGAATAGACGTTCTGGATTTTCATTTATGTCTTCTGCTGAATTAGTTAATCAAGCAACTATATCCAGTGACTCAAGATTTGGTATACTATCAAAATCGGGGGGTGATGCTAAAACAATGTTTACAGATAAGGTTGTTCCTATATCTATTAACTATCCTTTCTTTTTTAAACCCATACAAGATGGTATGGACCGTCCTAAAACAGAATTAGCTTATCGTATACCTGCTTCTAAATTTACAAGAAAGAAATTAGATAGCAGTGAGGCAGCAGGAGAACTAGAAGGATTAGATACAACTATTGACTGGAAAAATACAGGGGATAACTCCTATGATGGTGAAAAGTTAAAACTATTGGTCCATGATGAAAGTGGAAAGTGGCTTAAACCTGATAACATATTAAACAACTGGCGTGTTACTAAAACATGTTTACGATTAGGTAGTAGAATTATTGGTAAGTGTATGATGGGTTCAACATCAAATGCTTTAGATAAAGGAGGGGATAATTTTAAAAAACTTTATTATGATTCCGACGTTACAAAAAGAAACCGCAATGGACAGACTAGCTCAGGACTATATAGTTTGTTCATACCTATGGAATGGTCGTACGAGGGATTCATTGATACTCATGGGTTACCTGTCTTCGACACTCCAAAAAATCCCGTAAAAGGAGTAGATGGAAATTGGATTGAATATGGGGTTATTGAGCATTGGCAAAATGAAGTAGACGGTTTAAAGTCAGATCAAGATGGTTTGAACGAATACTATCGCCAGTTTCCAAGAACAGAACAACACGCTTTTAGAGATGAAGCAAAACAATCTTTATTTAATCTTACAAAAATATACGAGCAAATAGATTATAATGATGATCTTAAAAACTCAAATGTTTTAACACGTGGAAGTTTCCAATGGGAGAACGGGCAACAAGATTCTAAAGTAATGTTTTATCCTCATAAGGATGGAAGATTCTTAATTTCCTGGGTTCCCGCTAAACATCTTCAAAATCGTGTAATTATAAAGAATGGACTAAAGTATCCGGGTAATGAACACTGTGGAGCATTTGGTTGTGACAGTTACGATATATCAGGAACGGTTGATGCAAGTAGAGGTTCTAACGGAGCTTTACATGGATTAACAAAGTTCAGTATGGAAGATGTTCCACCTAATCAATTCTTTTTAGAATATGTTGCAAGACCTCAAACAGCAGAGATATTTTTTGAGGATGTTCTTATGGCATTGGTGTTTTACGGAATGCCTATACTAGCAGAGAATAATAAACCAAGACTTTTGTATTATTTAAAAAGAAGAGGCTATAGAGGTTATTCTATAAATAGACCAGATAAGGTTTGGAATAAATTATCGCCAGCTGAGAAAGAAATAGGTGGTATCCCAAACTCCTCACAAGATATAATGCAAGCACATGCTTCTGCAATTGAAACATACATAGAAAATTATGTTGGATTTAATAATGAATCTTATGGTAATATGTATTTTCAAAAAACATTGGAAGATTGGGGAAGATTTAATATAAATAATAGAACAAAACATGATGCTTCTATTAGTTCTGGGTTAGCCATAATGGCTTGCAATAAACATTTGTATGTGCCTACAACTCCGTATGAAAAACCAAAGTTTGAATTAGGATTTAAAAAATATGATAATACAGGTTCTTTATCAAAAATACATAAATAAATGAATATATACACAAATACAAACAGTGCATTTCCAAGTCAGGTAGTACCAGACGCAGTTAAAGCATCTGAAGAATATGGATTACAAGTATCCCGTGCTATAGAACAAGAATGGTTTGATCAAGGTAGAACTACACAAAATAGATATTTAAGTAACTGGAATAACTTTCATCAATTAAGATTATATGCCAGAGGAGAACAATCCGTACAAAAATATAAAGATGAGTTGGCTACTAATGGTGATATTTCTTATTTGAATTTAGATTGGAAACCTGTACCTGTAATATCAAAATTTGTTGATATTGTTGTTAATGGTATGTCACAGAAGGGCTATGATATAAAAGCTTATGCTCAAGATCCAGAATCAGTAAAACAAAAAACAAATTACGCACAAGCTATCTTAAGAGACATGTATTCTCAAGATCTTGTTGCAAAAGCTAAAGCTATAACGGGAGAAGATTTTGCTAGTTCCACATTAGGAGCAGATGAATTGCCTGAAACAAAAGAAGAACTTGAATTGCACATGCAGCTTTCCTATAAGCAATCTGTTGAGATAGCAGAGGAAGAAGCTATTAATACTGTACTGGCTCAAAACAAATGGGATCTAACAAGACGTAGATTAAATTACGATTTAACAGTATTAGGTATTGGTTGTGTAAAAACAAACTTTAATGTTAGTGAAGGTATTAAAACAGAATATGTTGATCCAGCTTATTTGGTTTATTCATATACAGAAGATCCAAACTTTGAAGATATATATTATGTTGGAGAAGTAAAAGCGGTTACAATACCAGAATTAAAAATGCAATTCCCTCATTTATCGGAGGAAGAATTATATAAGATACAACAAATGCCAGGTAATAGACAATACATAACTGGCTGGGGTAACTACGATGAAAATACGGTGCAAGTATTATATTTTGAATATAAGACATACATGAACCAAGTGTTTAAAATAAAATATGGAGAAAACGGATTAGAAAAAGTTATTGAAAAAACTGATGATTTTAATCCTCCTCCAAGTGATAAATTTGATAAAGTATCCAGAACAATAGAGGTACTATATACAGGAGCAAAGATATTAGGCACTAATACAATGCTTGAATGGAAATTATCAGAAAACATGTCACGCCCTTTTTCAAACATGACTAAAGTAGAAATGAATTATGTTATTTCTGCACCTAGAATGTATAAGGGACGTATTGATTCTATAGTTAATAGAATAACTGGATTTGCAGATATGATCCAATTAACACATCTTAAACTGCAACAGGTGATGTCTAAGATGATACCTGATGGAGTATTTGTGGATGTAGATGGATTAGCCGAAGTTGATTTAGGTAATGGTACAAACTATAATGCCGCTGAAGCATTAAATATGTATTTCCAAACCGGTAGTATTGTTGGTAGATCTATGTCCCAAGATGGCGGATTAAATCAAGGTAAGGTACCAATACAAGAGTTAACAAGCTCATCTGGCCAAGCAAAAATTGCTTCATTGATACAAACATACCAATACTATTTACAGCTCATTAGAGACGTTACAGGACTTAATGAAGCAAGAGATGGTAGTATGCCGGATAGAGATACTTTGGTTGGATTACAAAAAATGGCAGCTAATGCTTCAAATACTGCAACAAAGCATATATTACAATCAAGTTTATTCTTAACCCTTAGGGCTTGTGAGAATATATCTTTAAGAATTGCTGATTGTTTGGATTATCCTTTATTAGCAAAAGTAATGGAGGACAGTATAACAACTTATAATGTAACAACATTAAAAGAAATTAAAAATCTAAACTTATATGACTTTGGTATTTTCTTGGATTTAGAACCTGATGAAGAAGAAAAAGCTTTATTAGAACAGAATATTCAGGTTGCTTTGCAAAGTGGAGGTATTGATTTAGACGATGTGATCGATATACGTCAAATTAAAAATCTTAAACTAGCGAATCAAACATTAAAGTTTAGAAAGAAAAAGAAATTAAGAGCTGAGCAACAAGCTCAAATGGCAAACATACAAGCACAGGCACAAGCTAATCAACAGACTGCAGAAAAGGCAGCACTATTTGAAGTGCAAAAGCAACAAGCATTAACACAGGAGACAGTTAATGTTGAACAAGCAAAATCACAATTTGAAATACAAAGAATGCAAACAGAGGCTGAAATTAAAAAACAGTTGATGCAAATACAATTTCAATACGATATGCAATTAGCACAAGTAAAAGAGCAAGTTGCCAAAAAGAGTATTACCGATGCTGAAGACCGCAAAGATAATAGAACAAAAATACAAGCAACACAACAGTCCGCTTTAATAGACCAAAGAAAGAATAATACATTGCCACAAGATTTTGAAAGTAATGGAATGAACTTCTTAGAAAATTTAGGGGACCAATTTAACGCATAGATTACATTAACCAATTTTATATTATTATATTATGTCAGAACCAATTAAACAAGAAGGAGATTTTAAAATTTCCAAACCAAAAAAACCAAGAAACTTAGGTAACGAAGTTAAAGTCACTAAAGTAGATTTAACCGTTCCAAAAGTAGAAGAAGAAATTACAAAAGTAATTATACCTTCTGAACCTAAGGAAGAAGTAGTAATAGAACAGATTGTTGAAACACCTATTGTTGAAAACGTAATCCAAGAGATTACTGAAGAAGAGGTTATACAAGAAGTTAAAGAAGTTACTCAGGAATTAAATACTCAAATACTAGAGCAGGTTAATACAGGTAAACCATTACCGGAAAACATTGAGAAATTAGTTTCCTTTATGGAAGAAACCGGTGGTAGTGTAGAAGATTATGTTAGATTAAATGCTGACTATTCTGCTATTAACAATGAAGCTTTATTAAAAGAATATTATAAGAAGTCAAGACCTCATTTGGACGCAGAAGAAATACAATTTCTTATGGAGGATGAATTTAGTTACGACGAAGAAGAAGATGATGAGCGAGACATCAGAAAGAAAAAACTCGCGTTTAAAGAAGAGGTTGCAAAAGCCAAAAACTTTTTAGAGGATCTTAAAACAAAATACTACGACGAGATCAAGTTGAGACCAGGCGTATCAAAAGACCAACAAGAAGCTAATGATTTTTTCAATCGCTATAAGAAGAATGAAGAGAGAACAAAAAGCCAACACGAAAGTTTTAAACAAAGTACAAAAAATTTATTTACATCGGAATTCAAAGGTTTTGAATACAATTTAGGTGAAAAAAGATTTAGATACGGAGTGCAAAACCCAGAACAAGTTGCAGAAAAACAATCTGACATTAGCAATTTCCTAGGGAAGTTCCTTGACAAAGATGGAAACATTGCTGATGCACAGGGTTATCACAAAGCTCTTTATGCCGCTATGAATACTGATAAGATTGCACAACATTTTTACGAACAAGGTAAAGCTGATGCAGTTAAAGAGGTAATTAATAACTCTAAAAATCCGGCATCTACACAACCTAGGCAAGCTCCTGGCGATGTATTTATAAATGGATTAAAAGTTAAATCAATTAGTGGTTTCGATTCTTCTAAACTAAGAATACAAACTAAAAAATTTAACAATTAAAAATTAAACAATTATGGCAAATGTTACGCCTCAATTCGGGTCAATTAAACCGAGTCAAAAACAACAAACTTTAGAATCAAATTACTTAAACTTTACTGACGGAAGTGGAAAAGACTTCTCTCAACAGTATTTACCAGAGGTTTATGAAGCAGAAGTAGAACGTTACGGAAACAGAACTCTTTCTGGTTTCTTAAGAATGGTAGGTGCTGAGATGCCTATGTCCTCCGATCAAATTGTTTGGTCTGAACAAAATAGATTACATATTGCTTATACGAATGTATCATGTACTGGAACTGATGGTTTAAGTTTTGCTACAGGCGGTACTGGAGCTGCTTTTGTAAATAATGTAATTTCTATAGGACAAACCTTAGTGGTTATGAGTCCTTCTACAGGAAAAGAACTTAAAGTTTATGTTACAGCTACCACGGCTAACGCAACAACCGGAGCGGGCGGATCTACTAATCCTGCGACGCTTACTGTTAAACCTTATACTCAAGAGAATCTAACTGTTGCAGTTGGCTCAACTGCAAATACGGTTAACTTCACCGGAGCTACGGATCTTAAAATCTTTGTATATGGTTCTGAATTTAAAAAAGGTACAGATGATAAAAGTTTAAACTCTGTAACACCATCATTTACTCAATATAGTAACTCTCCAATTATTATCAAAGAAAGATACCAAATATCTGGTTCTGATACTGCACAAATTGGATGGGTTGAAGTTGCTACTGAAGATGGAACTGGAGGTTTCTTATGGTATTTAAAAGCTGAGTCTGAAACAAGATTGCGTTTTGAAGATTATTTAGAAATGGTATGTATTGAAGGAGAATTAGTTGGTGGCGGTTCTACTTTAACTAGTACTGAAAAGCTTAAAGGAACTCAGGGTCTTTTTTCTGCTATTAGAGAAAGAGGGAATGTAGTAAATAATTTTACTGCTGCTGCTGGTCTTAGTGATTTTGATTCAATATTGAAAAACTTAGATACTCAGGGAGCTATTGAAGAAAACATGTTCTTCTTAAATAGAGCTACTTCTTTAGATTTTGATGATATGCTTGCTTCTTTATCTGCTGGTTCTGCTGGTGGTGTTGCTTATGGTTTATTTGAAAACTCTGAGCAAATGGCTTTAAACTTAGGTTTCTCTGGTTTCCGTCGTGGATCTTATGATTTCTACAAAACTGACTGGAAATACTTAAATGATGCTTCTACTCGTGGAGGTATGGCTAATACGTCTATTGACGGTGTACTTATTCCTGCTGGGACATCTACAGTATATGATGAGCAATTAGGTACTAATATCCGTAGACCATTCTTACACGTTCGTTATAGAGCTAATCAAGCTGACGATAGACGTATGAAAAACTGGATTACTGGATCTGTTGGAGGTGCTTACACTTCTGATCTTGATGCAATGCAAGTACACTTCTTGTCTGAAAGATGTTTAGTTACTCAAGCAGCTAACAATTTTGTATTGTTTACTGCTTCAACATAGTAACCTGGTAGTATTACCCCCGTTATATTAGCGGGGGTAATTATTACCTTTTTAAAATAAATTATTAAATTATATTATATCATGGAAAAAACAACAAAAAAACCAATTGCGCAAACAAACGCAAAATTAGAAACTGCAACAAAAGAAGTTAATATGGTTAATGAAACAGAAGTTAATGAACCTATTGAAGTAGTTACTACACAAAAAAATAATTATATAGAGATAAAACCTGGTAAACCTATCTGGGAAATAAAAGACAGAGTTTATGTCATAGCAGATAATCAAACGCCTCTTACTTATACTTTACAATGCAGACATAGCCTTAGATACCCTCTTTTATGGTTTAATAATGAAACAAAAGAGCAAGAAGAGCTTAGATATGCAACAAATCAAAATTCTCCTTTAGTGAGTCAACAAAAAGGGCAATCTACATTGGGTCACATTATATTTGAGAATGGAATTTTAAATGTTCCAAAAGAAAAACAAAACTTACAAAAATTATTATCTATATATCATCCCGGTTTAGGAATTAAATATACTGAATTTGATCCAACAATAGAAGCAGAAGATGAATTAGAATATATAGAATTAGAAATGGAAGCAATGAATGCTGCTTTTGAAATGGATATAGACGAAGCAGAAGCTATTGTTAGAGTAGAAGTTGGTTCTAGAGTGAATAAGATGAGTTCTAAGGAGATAAAAAGAGATTTATTATTATTTGCTAAGAGAAACCCTTCTTTGTTCTTAGAATTGGCCAATGACGACAATGTACAATTAAGAAATCTTGCTATTAGAGCAACTGAATCCGGCATACTTAAATTATCGCAAGATAATAGAACATTTATGTGGGGAGAGAATGATAGAAAATTAATGACTGTTCCATTTGATGAGAATCCGTACTCAGCTATGGCAGCATTTTTCAAGACTGATGAAGGTATAAACATCTTCAAGTCTGTGGAGAAAAAACTTAAATAATACGTAATACTAATAGATAGGCGGATATTGTAAATAAAACTGCAGTATTCGCCTAAATATTATAATAAAGATACTATATGGCAATAAATGTAAACACAGTTTATAGAACTGTTTTATTAATTCTTAATAAAGAGCAAAGGGGTTATTTAACACCCGATGAATTTAATAAAACCGCAACACAGGTTCAACTTGAAATATTTAATGAATACTTTGAAGATTTAAACCAACAATTACGTGTTGCTGGAAATGATAGTGAATATAGTGATCGTATAAAAAATTTAGAAGAAAAAATATCTATTTTTCAATCTACAGGTGTTTGCCCTCCTGCAGTTGGATATTTTAATATACCAGCGGTAACTGATTTTTATAAATTAGGAACTGTAATATATAATGATGAAAAAGAACTTCAATATGTTCAACCAAATGAATTATTAGAATTAAACTTATCTCCAATTACTAGACCTTCAGTATATTGGCCTGTATATACATATAGAGATTCTAAAATATATGTTTATCCAAAAACTATAACTGGTAATGTAATATCTTGTACTTACTTAAGAAAACCAGTTGATCCAATATGGAATTTTACTTTAGGTACAAATTACCAATACATATATAATCCATCGCAATATAATGCTACTACAAATCCTAATGGATCACAAAACTTTGAATTACATCCTATTGAACAAACCAATCTAATAATAAGAATATTATTATATGCTGGAGTTGTTATAAAAGATCCTTCAATAGTTCAAGTAGCTGCACAACAAATACAAAACGAAACTGTTAATTCAAAAAGCTAATAATTTATGCCATTACCAAATAACGGTTTAATTACCGAAACAAATAGACAATACTACGAAGGAGCACAAGGATTTATGGCTGACGGAAGTAATTATTATACTACAAGTTTCAATACAGATCTTGTTCTTGTTACTAATGATCCTTTAGACCCAGATTATTTTTTAAATAATTTTAAAATATATACTAGTACAACTGGTTATCCCGGCACATTTAATGAATACACTGGAACTGTAACTAATACTGTAACAGATGTTAATAAATTATTTATACCTGGTTTAAGTACAGGAACTTATGTAGTTATACAATTAAAGACTCTGGATGGCGGTAAATATGGAAATCCTCTTGTTCCAAATAGTTATGCTTACGGAGATACCGTTGAAGAAAATTATGGTTCTTATTCTTATATATCTTTAAACGATGTGGTTAATAACTTCATGGTTGCTTATGTAGGCACTGGCAAATTGATAGGCACAGTTAAAAGAACTGACGTTATATTCCATGCTAAACGTAGTATGCAAGAATTCAGTTATGATACTCTAAAAAGTGTTAAATCACAAGAATTAACAATACCGCCAAGTTTAAGTGTTGTGCTTCCGCAAGACTATGTAAATTATGTAAGAATGTCCTGGATTGATCACGGAGGCGTTAAACACATAATATATCCTACAAACAATCTAACTATAAGTCCATACGAAAATCCAGTACAAGATAATAGAGGTGTTCCAATTCAAGATAACTTTGAAGATAATATAGATGGTACTTCAATAACAGAAGAGAGATGGAGAAATAATCAAGGGGAAAGATTATCATTTGATTACAATAATTTTGTTGGTGATTGGTATAATGGGGATATGTGGCTTCAAAGTGCTTGGTATGGCAGAAGATATGGATTAGATCCTCAGTTTGCAAATATTAATGGTTATTTTACAATGAATGAAAGAGAAGGTAAAATATCTTTTAGCAGTGATCTTGTAGGCAAAGTAATAGTATTAGAATACATATCAGATGGATTGGCTTATGATTTAGATGCAAGAGTACCTAAATTAGCAGAAGAATCAATGTATGCTTATATATTACATGCTATCATATCTACCAGAGCAAATTCACCTGAATATTTAGTTCAAAGATTAAAGCAAGAAAAAAACGCAAAATTAAGAAACACTAAAATAAGACTTTCAAATATTAAGTTAGAAGAAATAACTCAAGTTTTAAGAGGTCAATCTAAATGGATTAAACACTAAATAAAATGGCTGAAGTAAAAAATAGTTTCTTACAATCCAAAATGAATAAAGATCTAGATGATAGACTTATTCCAAATGGACAATATAGAGACGCTTTAAATATATCTGTAGGTAAAGCAGAAGACAAAGACGTTGGAGCATTAGAAGGCGAATTAGGTAATCAATTAATGGTTGATGCATTTAATACTGATCTAGTATGTATTGGTCAAATATCCGACAATCAAAACAATAGAGTATTTCAATTTTGGACAGATTATACCGCTCCGAAAAGTGATTTATATGCAGTTCCTGCTTATGGATCTACTTTTGATATGAGAATAACAATGTATGATCCCTCCTCTAATTCTTTGACTACTTTAGTTTCTGGTATTTTTTTAAATTTTGCTACAAATAATACTTTTAGAATAATAGGAGCAAATGTTTTAGAGAATTTATTATTCTGGACCGATAATAGAAATCAACCTAGAAAAATAAATATAATAACTGCAAAAAATAATAATAATTATTATACACAAGAAGAACAAATATCTGTTGCAAAATACGCTCCGGTTTTTCCAATAAGTGTTTATTCTAAAGTTTCTGTAACAACGACATCGATAGGTGTTATACCTGCAAGTCCAACTGGAAATGCACAATCTATATCTTTTAATGTTTCAAGTATAGATATTTTAAAATTAAAAGTGGGTATGCAATTAATATACCCTGGCGCATCAACAAGTAATTTAGATATAACAGATTATGCAGTTATAACTAAAATAAAAACTAATACAGTAACTGTTTCTATTCCAATAGAATCTCCTGTTGTAAGTTTACCTTCTGGAAGTGTTTTAACTTTCTATGGTACAACTATGACAAATGAATCTGACACATCGAATTGGAGTGGAGATCCTAATTTCCTTAAAGAAAAGTTTGTAAGATTTAGTTATAGATATAAATTTGATGATGGAGAATATTCTTTAATGGCTCCATTTACTCAAGTAATGTTTATTCCAAATCAAAATGGTTATTTTCTAAACGGCGATGAAACAGATGCTTATAGAAGCACCATTGTTACATGGTTTGAAAATTATATAAATAATATAATATTACATATACAATTACCTGACACAGGTAATAATATTGGTAATTCATACAAAATAACAAGTATAGATATATTATATAAAGAATCTGATTCTAATACAGTTAAGGTAGCAGAAACAATTTCATTAAATCAAATAGCGCTTATAGCTGGAGATACTTCAGATTATAATTATACATATAAATCTCAAAAACCTTATAAGACATTACCAACGGCGCAGACAGTAAGAGTTTATGATAAAGTGCCTATTAGAGCAAGAGCTCAAGAAATAACAGGTAACAGAGTTGTTTATGGTAATTTTATAAATCAAAATACTCCTCCAGCAAGTATAGATTATAATTTAGCTATTATAAATAAACAATCGCCATATACTTCTTGGATAGAATATCCTAATCATACATTAAAACAAAATAGAAACTATCAAGCAGGTTTTATATTAGCAGATAAATTTGGAAGACAATCTTCTGTTATATTATCTTCTAATGATTTATCGGTTACGAATAATGGTACTACTTTTACTGGTTCAACTATATATTCTCCGTATTTCACACAAGCAAATAATCTTGAAGTAAAAAACTGGAGAGGTAATACATTGGCATTAATACTTAATTCACCTATATCATCTACAATAAATCAAGGAGCTGGAACACCGGGTCTATATGCTATTGTTGATGGTATAGAAAATAATAATAATGGGTTTCAAATAACATCAGGAACTGTATCTTTAAGTAATTTTTATTGTAATTTTGCTAGTAGTCCTGCTCAAAGAAATTACCCTAAGCCAGGCAATTATTTAAGAGGTAAATATAAAGACTACGTAAAGGTATTAAGTGTTGCAACATTTGGGTTTCCTATTGTTACTAGCGCTTCTATTGATGCTGATGGTGCTATAAGTGATATTTACAATTTTACTGGAACTTCTCCAGATATAAAATATTCTTACAATATAAATCCATTAGGTTGGTATTCTTATAAAATAGTTGTAAGACAACAACAACAAGAATATTATAATGTATATTTACCTGGTATGTTGAATGGGTATCCTATGAATCAATCAACAAAAAAACCTGGTGATTATAGCGCTGCTTCAGATCCCACAATATTCCCAACAGGAGAAACTAATAAAACAGCACATGTTGTTTTAATCAATGATAATATAAATAAAATACCAAGAGACTTAACAGAGGTTGGTCCAGATCAAAAACAATATAGAAGTAGTGTTCAGTTATTTGGTAGGGTAGAAAATGCTTTAAACCCATTAACACCTTATGAAACATTTAATAGACAATATTTTCCAGCAAGGAAACCAGATACTGCATCTACTATAGCTACTTCGGCTGATCTAAATTTTTTACCATTAAATGCCGGAGGATCAGAAGCTACTAATCAATTTGGCACCGCTTCTAGTAATATATATCAATTAAATACCACTCCTTTAATTGCAAGAATATCAACAGTTAATAAGATAGGCGTTGTTGCAACAAATGCTCCGGTAACAATTCCGCCTATAACCCCGGTAGCTGATAATACCATGAATCCTTTTTTAAGTATTTATGAAACCGCCCCTACAACTTCTTTGCTTGAATTATTTTGGGAAACCTCTACTTCAGGAATGATTTCAGATATAAATGCAGACGTATTAAAAAGTTATAATTCTGCCGTTGGATTTGATTCATTTACTTATATACATAATGAATTTCAAGATCCAAATGGAGTTGCTGATTTATATCCAAATTACCCAACTTTAATACCTTTTAACGCTGGTAATGCTAATTGTAGGTTTGTAACTAATGCTTTTCAACCTATAAATGCATCAGGTGCACTTATGACAACTGTTAATAGTATAATAATGACAGTTAAAGATTTAACTGGAGCAGATAGAACTAATGATTTTATTTTATATCCATATTCAACATATAAATGGGCAATTAAAATAAATACTGCTTTTCGTTTTTTAACAAATGCTAGTACTTTAGAAAGTTATGAATTTACATTTAATATAATCGATGCAACAAATGGTAATAGTGTTATAACAAGAACTGGACATTTAAACAATTCCATACCAGTTATAACATTACCAACTTTACCAATTCCAACACCTCCACTTTATAGTGTTTTCCTTTCAAGTAATCCTATAATAGGACCAGTTTATCAGTGTCTTGGGACAAATGGAGCACCTACTGTTGCTGGTGATGCAAACTTTAATCAAGAACAATTGCAATGGACTTTATTAAATACATCGACGCCTAATGATTATGATACTTTTTTTGATATAAATCCAACTAGTGGTGTAATTAGTTTAATAAATAACGCTTTACCTCATGATATTCCTTATACTTTAAGAGTTAGATTGACCGATGTTTATAATTATACCTTAAATACACCTAGTACTACTTCTTTATATGCGGATTCCGCTCTTACTATAATAAGAACAATAGGTGATAACCATTGCGAGGATTGGACTAGTCAAGTATCATCGGTAATTCCTACGCGACCAAAAAACTTAATTGGCGGTAGTTTTAATTTTTGGAGAGAGTTTTATCCAGGAGAAACTATTGATGTAGGAAATTCACCGGTTAAAGTTGTTGAATATACTACAATTGATGCAAATTATCCAGCTCCTTATTTTGTTGGTACTGCATTCTTTAGTGAATTTTTAACATGGGAAGATGCTAATCAGTATCAAGGTAATTTTGGTTTTCAACAAACTCAAGAAACAGAAGGGGATTTTAATCCAGTATCTAGCATGCATGTAGTTGGAGAGATTAGGGTATTGCCTTCTGGAAGAACAATAAATGTTGATTTTATTAGTACTCCCACAGTTACAACCGTAGGTAATTCACAAGCGCATACTTGTAATGTTACTCCTCCTTTTTATCTTTCTACAACACTTAAAAATTGGAAATTAACAAACAATGGAACTGCTCAAATAAATTGGACTGCATTGACAACAGCTGGTACAGGTTACCAAGTAATAGGAGGTGTTTTAAATCCAGGTGATTCAACTGGTAGTATTGCGTATGGATATACTACTTACCATTGTATATATGAAGATTCTTTAACATTTGGTAATGGAGGGACGCCATCACCGTTCCTTCCGTGTTAGGTAATAATGTAATAAAATAAGTGATAATTAATTATGGCAGCAACTATAGAAATAAAATATTATAATTCATTTTGGTTAAAAAAAATAGATAGTATTGCGAAAGTAGCACCTTCTGCAACAACCGGAATAGCTACATCAGGCACGGGTGCAATTGGTGATAATTCCTTGAAGGTGTTATTATCATTAACCCCTGATATAACATTATATGGACCAGGTCAATCAATAACATGGACTATATCCGGTACTGTTTCGACTAACGTTATTACTTATGTAAAATCCGATGCTACCTATACTTATTTTACATTACAAGATAATCTTATTGCCCCTGTAGCCGCCGGTACAAATATAGTTTTAGGTAAAATAACTAATTATAATTTTTTACCTAGTCAATATATAAAGACAGTAACAAAAGATTGGTATATAGAAGAATCTAGAATAAGAGGTGGATTTAATAACACGTCTGTAGATTTAGGTGTAAAAGCTTATATTGTAGAAGAAAATCCTCAAAGACAAAACCTAATTAATACGTTAATATATTCTGGAATATTTAATTCTAAAACAGGTATAAATAATACAAATCAGTTTTCAGTAGGTGAAGATATAACTAGAACAGTAGATCCGGGACAAGGGTCTATTCAGAAATTATATGCAGAAGATACAAACTTAATAATATTCCAAGAACTAAAAGTAAGTAGAGCTTTAATTGATAAAGACGCTATTTATTCAGCCGATGGACAACCAATCACAACTTCTGGAACTGCTGTTATTGGACAAATACAATCTTATGCGGGTAACTACGGCATAGGTTCACATCCAGAAAGCTTTGCTGTTTATGGATATAGAAAATACTTTGTTGATAACTATCAGAATGTTATATGTAGATTATCACAAGACGGTATAACAGAGATTTCAAGTTATGGAATGTTTGATTTTTTTAGAGGCAAATTATCTAACACTAATTTATCCAATGGATTTATATATGGAGTTTGGGATATACATAGTAAACAATACATTGTATCTATTCAACCTACTAAAGTTGTTGATAATGTAACATATATTGACGAAGATAATAGTACTACAGTAAGTTTTGATGAAGATAATAATGGTTGGACAAGTTTGCATAGTTATATACCAAATAATGGGATAAGCTTAAGAAATTACTTATATACTTTTAAAAACGGTAGAATATGGCAGCATTATTCTACACAAGTTACAAAGGCTAATTATTATGGTTTTCAATATCCTTCTACTGTTTCTATTGTATTTAATCCAGAGGTATCACAATCAAAATCTTTCTTAACTATAAATTACGAAGGAACAGATAATTGGGTACTGTCTGACTTTTCTACTGAAACAGATATATCAGCTCCGGTTAATCAATACTTTGCTGCTTCTACTCTTTCTGGATTAGAAGATCAATTATTTGAAAATAGATTTAAAAAGAAAGAAAATAAATATTTTGCAAATATATTAAATATATCTACCGCCAATCGAAATGAAATTATATGGGGACAACCTTATATAACTGGTGTTAAAGGATTTTTTGCAAATGCAACGTTTGAATGTCCTCATAATAATAATAATAAATCTGAATTATTTGCTGTTAGCGCGGAATACGTTGAATCATCATATTAAAATAAATTAAATGGAATTACATGTAAAAGCATTACAAGAATCAGATTGGGATTATTTACCATCCTGGTGGAAATGGTGGAGATGGCCAGAAATAAACCGAGAGTCACTACCATTAAATGGATTGGGCGGATTAATGGTTTATAAAGGAAATATACCAATTGTAACTGGATTTTTATATTTAACAAATTCAAGCGCTACATGGTTAGATTGGGTTGTTTCAAATCCGGAGTACAAGGATAAAGATAGAAAAGAAGCTTTAGAGTTACTTATAGCATCGTTAGAGGATGTGGCTAAAGCGCAAGGGTATAGCATTATAATAAGTTTAACAAGAAATATTCATTTGATAAATACCCATAAAAAATTGGGATATACAGTTGATGAAAAACCATCGTATGAAATTTCAAAAAAAATAATATAATATGGCAGCAGTAACAGCAGCAATAATAGCGGGAGCAGCAATAGTTGGGGGCGGTTTGGTTAATGCTAATCAAGCAAGGCAAGCAGCAAATGGCTTTGCTAATGAAGCGGAAAGAAAAGCGTGGGAAATACAAAAATTAGAACAGAGTAGACAATCTATTCCAAATCCTTATGCAAACGTTAAAGACCTTAGTTACTTGGCTAAGGATCTAAGCGGCAATATGGCCAATGCTTTTGCTAATTTAGGCGTAGCCACACAGGCAGCTAAGATGGAAGCAGAAGAAGCGGATATATCATTAGCAAATACATTGGATATGTTAAAATCTACTGGATCAAGTGCGGGGGGTGCTACCGCATTGGCTCAGGCTGCGTTGCAAAGCAAGAAAGGTGTTTCTGCTAGCATTGAAAAACAAGAGGCAGACAATGAAAGGCTTAAAGCTGAAGGAGCTCAAAAGTTACAAGAAGCTAAAATGGAAGAGCAAAGAAGAATTCAGAATGCTCAATACCAAGAAGGTATTAGAACACAAACAGCCGAATCCGAAGGTATTAAATTTAAGTTTGGAGAACAAGAATCTAGAGATATTGCTAAATTAAATAGATTATCTGGACAGCAAGCGCAAGCTCAAGCAAATATGGCTGGCGCTCAAAATGCACAAAATGCTGCGTATGGTTCTATATTTAGTGGGATCGGTAATATTGCCGGTGGATTTATTGGTGGTGGTGCATAATAATAACAATTTAAAATATAACAAATGGGATATTATGAAAATCCTCCTATAATAAATATGAATGCTGGAAGTGAACAATTATCGAAAGGTATATTGTCCATGTCCAATTCTATTGCTCAAGGTTTATTAACTGCAGGAGAACGAAGAAGAGAAAGGGAGAAAGAAGAGAAGTTGTCACTTCAAAAATTACAACAACAAAAGAACGAAGTTGATCTTTTGTACAATGATAAATTATCTGATTGGTCTCAAAAAGTTAAAAAAACAAATGTAGACGCCGATAAAAAAGTTCGGGATATGCTGCAGACAAAAATAGCCGCTGCTGCTGATGCAAGAATATTGCTTTTAAATGAAACAGATTCTAATAAACGTTCTGAATATTTAGCTACAATTAGGCAAGCAGATATGTTTATGGATACAGCAGGAAAGTTTGCAGGTATATTTGCGCCGGAATCGGCATCGTATAGAGAGAACATGTCGCCTAATTCTTATGGAGTTGCGGGTGGCATGGTTGTAAATGGTTCACCAGATCAAATTGGAAAAAGAACTATGACTCTAAATGTATTTAGTGGTATGACACAACAATATAAAGACCATTCTATTGACATTGAAGATTTAGGTGATTCATTTAAATTTAAAGTATCCGCTACAGATATGAATGGAAATTTAATTGAGGATGAGATTGATGCTGCTGCATATTTAACTTCGGCTGAAGGTGGTAGTGGAACATATTTACAAAAGGTAATAAACAATGATGATTGGACCAAATCCGCAAGTAAAGTTTTCTATGATGAAAAAAATGAAAATATAGTTCAAAAATATTTATCTCAAGAAGTAGAAAAAGTAAAAATACCGGTAATAGTAGATGGTAAAAATACTGGACAATACCAATTAGGTAAAGCACAAAGGTTAAATGATTATGAAATAAAAGCAGACCTTAGAGAGAAAGCTGGTATTAAAGCATCTGCGTTTTTGAAAGCAGGTAAAGAAGCGGATTTAAGAGCGCTTGTTAATTGTACTTTAAAAAAAGATGTGCATTACTATGATGACGTATTTAAAACTGCTGATAATAAAGAAGAGCTTTTAACAAATATATTAGTTGACGATGCTTTTGAAAATATAACAAAAAACCTACGTAGAACCAAAGAAGGCGATAAAACGGTATATTGGAATAAAGATGTAGAATTAGAAGATCAATACGAATATACATCAAAGGGCAAAAACAAAAGTGGTGGTTCAGGATCTGGTAAAACTCCTGCTTCAGTATTGAAACAAGAGAACTTGAATAAAAGAATAAAAGATGTTATTTCAACTGGAAAAGGTGGTACACCAATAATAAATGGTTATACATTGACTAAGGATGAAAATGGTAATTGGGCTTTAATTGATAAAGATGGATTGCCAAAAGCAGGAACTGAAAAAACACATGATCCATACGTGTTACAAAAATACATTGGAGGAACTTTAAAAAGAGCATTAAGATAATAATTAAATAAATTTTATGTTAGAATATACAAACGAATTAGGAGACATTTATAATGAGGACGAGATCAATCAATTTGCTAAAGATCAAAATACAACATTTGATGATATTATAAAAAGAAATAACTTAAAGCAAAAATCTAATAAACAAAAAGTTTCGCCGGGAAAGATAAACCCCGTTGCAAAAAAGGATGCAATTGTAACGGAAAAAAATACGGCATCCAAATCGGAACCTATTTCATCGGTATCCAAAAAACGTAAATCTTTATTTGAACAAAATATAGAAACAATTGCTCCTGGACGTAATTTAACGTTTGAGGAATCAATGAATAAAACTGTACAAAGAAAAAAGCAGGAAAAAGAAAAATTTAATGCAACTATAAAATCATATAATATTGCTGGCACAGGAGATAATGAAATAATAGATAAAGAGCCTTCAAAAAAAGAACTTGAAGGAGTTATGCATGAAGTAAATAAAAATAAATATTATAGATTACAACAACTTGGTAATGGTTTATCACCTTCTTTGCAAAAAGAAAGTGGAGATTATGCGTGGGATGAAAATGGCCAAAAGAGTTATTCTAATTCATATATAAAAACCCAAACTGAAATTGGAAATGCAAAAAAAGCAGAGGAAGACGAACAAATATTAAATTCTTATTCCGATAAACTTGGCTCTAATGTATGGTTAGATCAAGAAGAATTAGCCTCTGAAGAAGGTGGGCGTATTATATTTGGGGCAATTAATCCTAATGCTGAATTAATGGATATACCTACTAAAACAAGCTGGGAGACTAATATGAATTTATTAGGAGGAGGAATGAGCGAAGGCCGTCAAGTGCCAGATTATAATGTAGATCCTACCACTAAACTTCTTGTAAACGGATTGCCCTCATTACAAAATAAATGGATAGTAAATAATGGACAATTGCAAATGAATAATGATTTAAAAAGCAATATTGATCCATATTCTAAAGCATTGGCAAATGGAAAATTGTTTTTATATGACGATGAAAAAAAATTACAAGATACACAAAAATTATTACTAAATGCTAAAAAAAGTAATAATAAAACGGAAGTGATTAGACTTGAGGCAGAGGTAAAAAAACAAAGAACAGATTTAGATCTTGGAGGAAAACTTTATGATGATGCAACCGGACAATTGCTTACAATACAAGAAAAAAATAAAGTTGTAAAAGAGAGAAATGAAAAAGCTAAACAAATAGCAAATGATACCCCTTACAATGTCCTTAATCAAATGCAAACAAAAACATATTATGAATTACTTGCATTAAGTAAAGAGGCCTATAATAAAAAAGATCGAATAAAAAAACAAGAATCTACAATAGAGTCAATTGGTACTTATTTAAAAGCTATTGCTCCGGGAATAAATAACGGATATTTTGATGATGTAAAAAATTTAGAATCCATTGTAAAAACCGGTTATTTACCAAAAACACTTAATGAATTACCAGGAAAACACCCAATAGCATTAAGTTTTAATAAAAAATTACAACAATATATTACTTTAACGAAAGCAATAGAATTAAATAATGATCCAATAACTACAGCTTCAAACAATAGAACTGTAGACTTTTTAGATGCAACACTTAAATCTTTTACAAATCAAGGTAATTATACCGCTACTGGTAATGTAAATAGAAAAGAAGCCGCTATTTCATTTAATGAAATGATGGAAACTGCAGGTTTTGAATACAAACAAAAAGACGTTATAAATAAAAAAGTAGAAGAAACTTGGAAAGATTTAGCCATAGGTGGAGCTGCACAAATGACTCCATTGATTGCCGCAATGTTTCTAACAAAAAAGGCAACCGGGTCACAAATAACCCAAGCAAGTAATATAGGCGTAAAGTTAATATCAAACTTAGGCAATAATACTAAAATAGTAAAAGCTACTGCAAAATTATTTATGGGGGGAATGGCTGAGGCTGCTCATTTAAAAATGGCAGATAAAGTATTAGAAAATACAACTGGAGGACCTGAAACCGACGGCACCTTTGCATTTTCATTAGGTGTTGGAAATGTTGTAGCAGAATCCATGATTAAAACAATGACAACTAAAGAAATACCATATCTTTCTGCTGCCCTTGCTGCATTAGCGTCTAAATCAAAACTGGTTAATAAAATTGGGCAAACAGCCGTAGGAGCTGGTATTGGTACAGCTACTATGAAAGTTGCTGAGGGGGCAGCGTTAGTTAAAGATAATTTATTAGCAAGAGGGGATATTGATCAGGCTAAGCAATGGGAGGAACTAACCGATAAGCAACATGTAGCGGGGACATTCTGGTCTATGATGCTATTAGGTGGCTTTGCACCAAAAGGATTTCATGATGCATTAAAAGCGGATATAAAACGTATGCCTTTATTTAATACTGAATCTATAAATGCAGGTAAGTTATTAGGTATAGATCATAAATTACCAAAAGAAAACAAAGATTTAAGTACAAGGGACGCTGAAATAGATAAAGCAGAACAAATTGCTTTAGATAATTTAAACAAAAAAAATGAAAATACAACTGACTTTGAGGCAATGGCAAAAGAGGAAGTTGAAATTAGAAAAGCAGCAAATGTTTTAAGGGGGGATTTAGAGATTAAAAATGCTAAATTGAATATTGAAGCGGGTCATGATAATTCTTCTATGACTGCTGTATGGATTGCTACAAATAAATTAAAATACGGCGAAAAATTAAATGGAGCAGATGCTCATGCGCTATCTATAACTCCCGCCTCATTAATAAAAAATCAATTGGGTTTTAATTCTAATGATCCAATGTACCGTTATATAAAACGAGTACAAGGCGAAGCTCAAAATTACGGGGAAAGATTAGACAATGCTGGTATATTTGGAGATACAGAGGAAAGAAAAAGCATGATGGGTAATTATTTTAAAGCAAAAGATATATATATTGAAATAAATGCTTTAGAAGAAGGATCAAAAACAAATCCGGCCTTAAAAATATTAAATGACACAAGAATTGAAACCCTTAAAAAACAAATTACCGATATTTCATTAAATAATAATGAGCTTATAGAATCTCACAAAGTAAGAACTGATAGGGATTTTGATATAGATATGCAAGCTGCAATTGATTTAGCGGGAAAAACAGACAAATCAAAACCAATAGAATACAAAACACAAGAAGAATTTGATAAAGCTGTTGAAAAACTTTTAGGTAAAAAACCAGAAGGTGAAGATAATGCATTTTACTATAAAGGAGTTATGCATGTTAATGTTGAAAGAGGTAAGGATCAAAAATTAGTAGGGACATTTAGTCATGAGGGTACGCATCTTGTTTTAGAAAATTGGATGAAAGATGAAAATGGCGATTTAACTAAAGAGGGGGTTGACTTTATTGATAATTGGAAGAATAAATTATCGCCAAAAGAACGCGAAATAATTGATGATCGTATAAATAAAAATTATAAATACGAAGTAGAAAAAGATCAAAACGGAGATGTTATTATTGACAAAGATGGAAATCCTGTTGTTTCTGAAAAAGACAAAAAACAATATTATGAAGAATATCTTGCCGCTTTTGTAGAAGCAGTTAGGGAAAGAAAAATAACCTATAAATCTGATTCTTTTGCAAAATTAAAAGGACCCATTGAAGATATATTAATTAAACTTGGCGTTAAAAAACCTAAATTCCTTCCTGGAGAATCTGGATTAAAAGAAATGTATACATTACTTAAAGATATTGCTGAATCTGGAAAACAAGGTAAAGCAAGTGATATAGCGGTAGAATTTTATAAAAATCAAGGAAAGGCTATAGAAACTGAAAAGGTAACTTTTTCAAAAGCAAAAGTAGAAGAGGTACAAAATAAAATAGATAAATTAGAAGATCAATTTGATAATGATGAAATTGAATACGATGATTATACAAATAGACTTACTAATTTAGAAGCAGACTTAAAGAAAGCAAAAGCAATGCCTGAAGAAGAGGCTAAACCTAAAACTGAAATTAAGCCTAAGATAGAATTAAGTCCAGAAAATGAGGTTAAAGAAATAATTAAGAACGACAAAGGATCTGTTTCTTCTGATAAAGTACAAAAAATATATGAAGAAAAAGGATTAGAAGGAGCTCAGGATATTATAAATCTTTTTAAACCTATTACTAAAAAAATTGTAGACAAGCGTAGAGATGCTCCGGATTTTGATAGAGAATTATTAACAGATGAAATCGAGACTGGAGTAGGCGGAATTCTTGATCTTATTAAAAGTTATAAAGTGGAAAAAGGCGTTCCATTGGCCGCTTATATAAATAAACAATTGCCTTTAAGAGCAATTGCTACTTCAAGAAGATTATTAGGTAAAGAATTTAGTAAAGATGTTGCCGAAGAAAAAGGTTTAATAGCTGAAGAAACCGTGTCTGAAGCAAAAGAAAAACCAAAGTATAGAAACGCATTAGAATCAAAAGTTTTTGAGCCTACAGTGCTAAAAACAATGTCAGATAAGATTACAACCCAACTTCGTACATTAAAAGCGCGAATTGATGCTCCAATATCATTAAATCGAACAGTAACGCCATTGATTTCTGAAATTAGAGACGCAATGGGCAAGCAATTAGATATTGATGTTAAAACAGCAATGGGTGGTAAAAAAGACAATGAATTTAAAAATTGGTTATTAAAGAATAAAAGATACATGCTTGAAAACATGACCACTACTTGGTTAATGGGTAAAGACGGACAAGGTGGTATTCCTCAAGCAATACAAAAACAAATTGATGGTAAATGGGTTAGTTATCCTGATTGGGTTGGTAAAAAAATTGATAGAGAAACAACAAGTACAGATTTAGCTGGTAGAACATCAGGGGCTGAATTAACTAGGAGATTGCCTAATGTAGCTAATAATGTCCCCGACATAGATTATTTAGGTCAATTCATTGGGCCTGATGGAAATCCTATTAGAGGTAGAAAAGAGTCAGGAGCTAAGGCAGTTTCCGAAGAATCCGCATTTGATATTATACTTAAAGACTTAGAAGAAGAAGGGCCTATTTACGATGCTCTTAAAACTAATCAAGAAAGACTAGGTGCCGAATTAGGTGATGTACTAAAGGTTGAATTTAATAAACAAGCCGATAGAGGTAATGTTAAATTCTCTAATGCTACGGACAGAAGTAAAGCATTGTTTTTATTGAAAGAAGGTAATTGGAGAAAAGACTATCCTGAACTTGTTGATTTTAAGAAAACATTAAGTGCAAAGTCACAAAAAAGTCTTAATGGATTTTTAAATGGTTCAAAATCATTAATAGATAAATATATAGAAATTTGGGAAAAAAATGCTGGTGTAAGATATGAAAAGGATACTTATGTAAAACTTAGAAATAATTTAGAAGGCTATTTAAATAAAGTTGGAATTAAATTAAAAGATCGTATTCCAGATAGATTTAATAATATTAAACCAGATTTAGAATTAGTAGATACTAAATATGGGAATGAAACTATTATTGAACTTAAATCCAATGCAAGAGACTATATGGGTAGTTCTAGTAATAGTAATTTTACAGAAAAAACTAGTTCTTTTACAAAAAACTTTGAAGGGCTTCCTGCTTTGATAGAAGCACAAAAAGCTAATTCAAAAAGAACAGAGCTTATTAATAATTTATTAAGTTTAGCAAAAGAAGGCAGTAAAGATGTTAAGATTACTGAAAAAGGAGGCATACAAATAAGCAATAAACTTTATAAAGAACTAGATAGAACTGAGGCAACCACAAATGTAAAAATACCAATAAAAGCTATTGCAGATATAAATCCAGGTAAAGATATATTGCAAATACAAAATATTGGTGCATTTGCTTTTCCGGAAAGCAAAATAGCAGAAACAGGATTAATACCCGTATTAAATGGTGACGCTTATGTATCTACAGAATTTAGAACTAATAGTGCCGGAAAAGGATTTAGAACATTAATAGAACGCGCTTATTTTACTTTAGATCCAACTTTTAAGCAAGAGACCACTGTCAGTTTAGACACATCTCCAGAAAAATTTTTAGATGCAGTAAGATATTCAAATGAATTAAATGCGGTTAAAATAAATAATGACACTAGTTCTGCTGTTGAAAAAGCCTCTATGTCTAAAACAGAAGATCGCAAAGGCATTGGAGTTTTTGATTTTGATGACACCGTTGGATTGACAAAAAGTAACGTGCTATACACAATGCCCGATGGTTCTACAGGTAAATTAAATGGTGCCGAATTTGCCAAGGAAGGATCTAGGCTATTAGAAGCAGGAGCAGAATTTGATTTCTCTGAATTTAGCGAAGTAGTTGAAGGTAAGCCAGGGCCTATGGTTGAAAAGCTTAAAAAAATGCTAGGCAAATTTGGCAATAAAGATATGTTTATTTTAACTGCACGTCCTGCAAACGCCGCTGGTCCAATTAAAGAATTTTTAGATTCATTAGGCATTGATATACCTTTAGAAAACATTACTGGATTAGGTAATAGTGCTGCTCAAGCAAAAGCTGATTGGATGGTTGAAAAAGCAAATTTAGGTTATAATGACTTCTATTTTGCAGATGATCATTTAGGAAATGTTGACGCAGTAAAAAATGCTTTAGATGTATTGGATGTTAAATCAAAAATACAACAAGCAAGAGCTAAATTTAGTAGTTCATTAGACAAAGATTTTAATCAAATTATAGAAGATGTAAAAGGAACTGAAAATTATAAAGTATTTTCTGATGTTGTTGCAAGAAAAAGAGGAGCTAAGAAAAATAAATTTGATTTTTATGTTCCACCATCCGCAGCTGACTTTGAATTACTTTTGTATAATTTTATGGGTAAGGGAGCTAAGGGCGAAGAGCATAAAGAATTTTTTTCAAATGCATTGTTAAAACCTTATACAAATGGTAATGATTTAATGGATGGAGCAAGACAATCTATTAAAAGAGAATATAAAAAATTAAATAATTCATTCCCAAAAATACAAAAAACTTTAGAAAAAGCAACACCAGATGGTGACTTTACTTATGATCAAGCTATTCGGGTTTCTATTTGGAATGAAAACGGAATAGAAATACCTGGATTATCTCAAAGAGATAAAACAAAATTAACTGATTTAGTAAACAATGATCCAGAACTTAATGCTTTTAAGCAAGGACTAGTTATAATGGGTAGACAAGGTAAAGGATGGGTCGCTCCTGGTGATTATTGGGATTCAAGTACTATTATATCAGATCTACATAATCTTACAGAAGGTTCTGGTAGAAAGAAATTCTTAGGTGAATTTATTGAAAATACAGAAGCTATATTTGGTAAATTTGAAAATGGCAAATTAGTTGGTCCTAATATGAATAAGATAGAAGCGGTTTATGGAACAAACGTTAGAGAAGCTTTAGACGATTCTGTTTATAGAATGATCAACGGTAAAAATAGAAGTTTTGGAGGAGATAAAGAAACTTCAATGTGGAGCAATTGGGTTAATGGATCTACGGGAACAATTATGTTTTTAAATACAAGATCTGCTGCTTTACAATTAATCGGATCCATTAACTTTTTAAATTTTAGAGACAATAATCCTTATGCTGCAGCAAAAGCATTTGCTGATCAGCCGCAATATTGGAAAGACTTTGCACGTATATGGAATTCTGATAAAATGAAAGAAAGACGCGGTGGATTGAAAGAAGATGTTGCCGCTGCTGAGATCGCTAATGCTGCTGCTAATAGTAAAAATAAAGCAAGTGCAGTAATATCTTATTTATTAAAAATAGGTTATACACCAACCATGCTTGCGGATAGTTTTGCTATTGCTTCCGGAGGTGCTCCATATTATAGAAATAGGATTAAGTCTTATTTAAAAGAGGGTATAACTGAAGTGGAAGCTGAAAAAGCGGCTTGGCAAGACTTCACTAAAGTATCTGATGAGACACAACAGTCCGGTGATCCAAAAGATATATCTAAACAACAAGCAAGTGGAGCTGGTAGATTATTATTAACATTCCAGAATACCGCAATGCAGCAATCACGCATTGTTAAAAAAGCAGTATTAGATTTAAAAAACGGCAGAGGTGATGCTAAAACTAATGTTTCTAAAATAGTTTATTATCTTACTGTACAGAATTTAATATTCTCTGCTTTACAACAAGGATTATTTGCGGTGGCATTTGATGTTGAAGATGATGATGATAAAGAAAAAGCAAAGAAAATAAAAACTAGAAATGAAAAGTTATTAGCTGTTGGAGATGGAGTTTTAGATTCTATTTTACGTGGTACTGGATTTATTGGAGGTATAACAGCTACGGCAAAAAACATGATCTTAAAATACATTGAAGAACGTGATAAGAAACAGGCTGACTATGCTAAGGTTGTATTAGAAGGGGCCAATATCTCTCCTCCTATTGGATCAAAACTTAAAAAGTTATATAGTGGATTAAATCAAACTAAATACGACAAAGATCTTATAAAAGAAAGAGGTTGGGGAGTGATGCAAGATGGTAGAGTTCATTTAGGCCCAATGTATTCTGTTGCTGGAAAAGTTGTAGAGTCAACCACAAATTTACCAATGGATCGTTTAGCAAACAAAATAGAGAATGTATCTCAAGCATTAAATGCTCAAAATAGTGGAATGCAAAGGTTAATGATGGCTGCTGGATGGAGTCCTTATAGTGTTGGTGTAGAAGATACACCTGGAGATATTAAAATAAAAGCAGAAGGTAAAGCTACTAGAAAGGAAGAAGGCAAAATAAAAGCTGCAGAAACTAGAATAAGAAAAAAAGATTCTATAAGAAAATTACCTACGCAAGAACGTTTAAGAATTAAACAAGAGGATGCTATTAAAAGAAGAGCACAAAAAATAAAGAAAAGAAAAATGGGTTAATGATAATAGGCAACATACCTAAAAACCCATAAATAGAAAGGGACGCTAATTAAGCGCCCCTTTTTTTATTTAATTAAATTTCTAGTTTAGGGTCGTCATCGACCTTTTGTTTTTCTGCTAATTCCTCTTTGGCTTTATCAGTTAACATTTTAATTGCTTCATCATAGCCCGGCATTAACTTTAAAGTTTCTAATGTTCCAGCGGCTAATGTTGTTAGATGTTGCTGTTCATTCATTACTTGTTGAAGCACTCTAACCATTGCATCAACCTTATTTTTCATTTCAATTAAACTTTGTTCCTTCATATTTATTTATTAATTTATTTCACAATTACCACCACCACAAGCAGCAGAGTCGCCAAAATTAGTATTGTCTTGTACCTCTACAACTTTTGATAGATCAACATTTTTTAATGTAGTCATCATTTGTTCGTATACTTCTTTAGTACAATCTTCAAATGGTGTTTGTTTATATGTCCCACCATGGTAAGGCAATACAGATAAACCATTATAGTATTCTTTATTTGCCCACATCCATTCGCCAATAATCTTCCACTCATCGTCACGTACTGAAACTGTACAAGAAACATTATGGGTATTGTTACCTTTAATATGCCCTGGCTTAACCCAATCTTTAGAAATCAATTTAACTCTTTCTAATAAATCTAATGTAGATTCATAACGTGTTATAGCGCCTTCTGGAGCTTTCTGAGGCACAGAAATGACTGCTTGTGATGTTGGATTAAAGTATTCATCTTCGAGCAATTCTGGATGATTTATTGCAAGATAAGAATATATTGCTTCATTCTTGCCTAAGCGCATCCTGCGAATATAATAATCATTATGCCAAGCATGGATGCCACTAGAAGTGCCGAGTACCAAAGAAGTAGTTCCGGCGGGTTTGACTGCCGTAGTTCTCGCGGCGTATTGTATTCCAATTTGACTCGCAACCTCTTTATTTGTTTCTTTAACGATTTTACTTGCTTCTTCATAATTTAATTCTAAGTTTGATTTTGAAGCAATACCTGTCATTGATACGCCAAGCAATGCATCTTTTTCTGTGTTTTTTCTCCATATATCACGAAGATAATGAAAGTCTGAGTACGATGCTTGTAATGTTCCCAAAAACGAAGCGGCCGATGCTCGAGCATTAAAATCTTCTTGACTTTCAATATCTGCCATATTAATTTCTGTTAAATTACAGAATTGATATGGTCGTAATGCGATCTCACAACAAGGATTAGTTCCCCAATCTTTATCATTTGTTAAGTATATACCAGGTTCCCCTGATCCTGACGCTTCAATACGTTCCCATACTTTATCAAATGTTTTCTTGTCAATCTTATGTCTTAATAAAACTACAGAGTTATTAGCTCTACCTCTTTGTGGATTGTTTTCCCACCAATTACCAGCTTTACAATTTAACATTGCCGTACTATCAAGATCAAATAGACTGATCATCGCAGCACGTCTAATGCCTCCAGCTAATACTGCATCCGCAATATGACATTGTATATCATGACACTCAATATCCGTAAGCTTTGATCTATCTTCTTTTTCACGTAATATAGCTTCTACTTTTACTAATGCTAATCTTAATGGTTCCGGGCCTGGTGCTTTACCACCGGCGGTTACAAGCAATGCACCTTTTTGTCTAATATCTGAAAGATCAAATTCTATATGAGATGTTAATTCTCCGGTGTAGGATTTGAATAAGGTTTTGATTGCGTCTGCCCATCCGATAATACTGTCTTGTACAACATACCTTTTCTTACGATCATAATTAGGTTTTCTAATCTCAGGTAGTTTTTCAATTTGATGTTGTTGGACCGAATAGCCAACTCCAGTACCTCCAAGTAATAAAAACATAGTTTCAGAAAAACTCCTAATATCATCAATAGGTAAAAAAGCACAGTTATAAATGCGAGCGTTATTAAGCTCAATAGCTTTTCCACCAAACTGCAAGCTTCGCATTGACGGTAAAACTCTTTTATTAAATACGAAATTTTTATAAATTTGTTCAATTGATTCTTTCATTTGAGGAAACTTGGCTGTATGCATCTCCATGTTCCTAGTTACTAGTTCTTTCCAGGTTTCTCTTCTTTCTTTGTCAGGCAAATACTTTGCATATTTTGTATATACGGTTATCGAACTTAAGATCTCTTTATCTAAATCCATTTTTTTTATTATAATTTTTATTTATTAATTGTTAAGTATTTTATAGCACTAAGTAAACTATTTACGTTGTCATTAAAAAGACCTAATGCAGTATTACAGTTACGACATAGTAGACCTCTTACTTTATTTGTATCGTGATTGTGATCTATAACACATGTTGATTTATCTATGTTTATATTGCATATATTGCACTTATAATCTTGTTTTATAAGTAAATCATTGAATATTGATTCGTCAATACCATACTTTATCCATCTACCCCTATTTTTACCATAATGATTATTATATTCTTTTTGGCAAGGAATACATCTTGAATTTAATTTACCGCTATTTTTATTAAATTTAAAATTTTCAAATAATTTATATTCCTTGCAATAAGAACACGCTTTTAAATTATCAGTATATAACTTTCCTGTTCCTCCTGCTTGTATAGAATTGGAACATGACCTACATGGCTTAGGATTCATGTTTGATAAACTTAAAATAAGCTGCGATGCAAAAATTCTTTCTTTATTGCAAACAGGGCAATTATTAGTATAAATTTTTGAATTCATATTAATGTTCTATTTCTAATGCAATATCTATAAATGGTAGATACAATACATGTGTTGTATATCCTTCTTCCTCGTACCCTCTATATCCAAATAATATTCCTGGATATAATCCTACTGTAAGACTCCAGCTTTTTTCTTCATAATTGGGCTCATTGTTGGTTGTTGCCGTCATAGTTTCTTTGTTTTAAAATTAATTCAATTGTTTTTAAGCACTCAGCTTGGCATTGCGGTTTATATAATGTTCTAGTATCATTATTATCAATCATCCACTTTTTAAATAATTTCCATCGTAGCGGAAAAGAATCATTAGCTCTACCTTTAGTCTCTATTATAAAATCCCAGCCGGTAAAATCTGGCGTATACTTTAAGTTTAATACTTTTTTATTACCTCTATTAATATAATCGCCTTTGCTATTAGACTGTCTTTCAATGCAACTATTGCTAAAGATAAACGAAGGAACTAATTCAAATACTTCACCTTCGTATCTAAAATCTATACCAGCGTCTTTTAATGATTTATACATAAACTTTTCTAAACCAGAGGCAAAGGTGATGCCATTATACACCACCTTTTTAGCTACTACTGGTCCTTTCTTTCTACTTGGCTTGCGCATGAGGCGTAGTAGTTGTTGTAGTAAATTGAGGACGAAAGAATTCTGCGAAATTTAATAAAGGACTTTCATCTAATATATCTTTCCAGTCTTTATGATCGGGTTCATCTATACTAAAATTACGCCCATGACTATTCTTCTGCTTCTTTATATTTTTTGAATCTATCCATTGTTTTTTTTTATCACTAAGATATTCAAAAGCATCTATAACATCAATGTCATTTATTTCTTTTAATAAAGCTTTTTCTTCACGTAATGTAGATATTTCTTCTTTTAAGCGTTGAAGATACAATGTAGCATCCATTAATTCTTCCTGTAAATGATTAAGCCAAGTAAACAAATCAGACTTATCATCGCGCATTGTTTTGCCATACTTAGCAAAGCCTACGTCAGATCGATCTACAAATTTATTTACTACGCATTGTACAACTGGATCTCTAAATTCAATTTCTTGTTTTGTCATATTTAATTTTTTAAAGTTATCTTCTGCTTCTTCTGGCCCGCAATCACAATATGTTGTATGACCACAGTAACATTTAGTTTCTTCCATATTATAGGGTTGTCATTAATTTATAATCAGTTGGATTAAATTTATATTCTGTTTCTTTAATTAAAGGGGGATTTGTTTTGCAATCATTAGTTATAATTGGCTTAGATTTTACAAATGTACCATTAATCATTGATCCTTGTCTTGATTTAATCACTTCATAAGCTGATGTAACACAATCTTCAATCTTTAGTCCTTCTAATGCAGCCAAATTAGTTAATACAACAACCGCATCACCAATAGCATCAATCAATTCTTCACGATTATTTTTTAATATTGCTCTTGCAAGTTCACCGGTTTCTTCTTGAAGTTTTATGAATTGAGTTTTAGTATCGCCATTTTTGTATATTCCACGTTCATCTGCCCATTGTCTAATAAGATCATATACATTAGGGACTTCTTTAGGCATTTCTTGTTGTTTAGAAACTGGTTTGTCATATTGCTTAGCAAATTCATCTAATGCTTTATTATAAATATATGATCTTGCTGGATTAAACATTGAAGTATTAGCGTTTTTAGTTATCCAATCTATTAAAGATAAACTTACAGTATATTCCCCTAAGTTTGTTTTAAATTTCATTCCTTTATTTTCCATTAGGTTGCCCTTAAGTTTATTAATAGGACACGGAAATGTTGTAGTTTGTTCTGTTACGTTTAATTGCATTTGATTTAATTGTTTTTTAGTTAAATTTTTATAAGATTGTCTGTCTACTTTATATCCGTAGATGGATTGAAGCTCTAGTTCTCGCTCAGATACATAATCTATATCGTCACTGGTTTCTAGAACTTCGTATTCAGTGGGATGGTACCCTTGTTCGATTGTAACTCTATTATTAAGATTACGTGTAACGCCAATCTTTTTACCAAAAATATGATAGATGTAATACATAATTTAGATTAAATGGCCACTTTTGCTGAAATTACTGGACCGTGTTTATAATTTATTAAGGTTAATGCTCCATTTTCATAAATATACTCCGGAAGCTCAAAAGTTTCTTGTTCAAAATATTTATGTATAGCATCGGTTTGGTTATTATAAATATGAGCATCAATAATTTGAATGTCTAATAAATTAGGTTTGTAACCGGTTGCTTGAGCAACATATATAAGAACCTTGGAAAATAAAGCAACATCGTAAGGTATACCTAAAAACAAATCGCCAGATCTTTGTACAACAAACATATTAAGTTTGTCATTATCTACAAAGAATTGGAAATACAAATAACACGGGGGCAATCGCATTTGATCTAATTGAGCGGGATTCCATAAACTTATAATGTGTCTACGGCTGTCTGGATCAGCCAATAAACTTTTAATAAGCATTTTCATTTGATCTATGTTTTGATCGTTAAAATTGCGCATTTGATGCCCATATACAGGGCCAAGATCTCCATTATCATCTGCCCAGGCATCCCAAATCTTTACGCCTGCATCTCTGAATCTTTGTATATTAGTTTCGCCATTCATAAACCATTCAAATTCTGTATCAAAAGTTTTTTGAAACATTTTTCTACCGGTTATAACAGGAAAGTATTTAGATACGTCAATCTTTAATGAAGCGTTAAATATAGATCTACAACCAACGCCTGTGCGATCATTCCTAAGAACATCTGTATCTAAGCATTCTAGCAGTAAAGACTTATATTGTAACTCATAGTTTAATCTCATATTAAAATAATTTAAAGTTATTAGCAGTTTCATCAATTTTCTGCTTTGTTTTAGGTTTTGGATCTTCTACTGTTTTGACTTCTATTTTGTTTGCATACTTATCATAATAATAAGAATAAAATTTATACAACTGTTTCCATATATCTATTTTTTTATAAGCCGTAGGGCTTGTGTTAATATTACCGTTTATATTAATATCTAAGCACCATTCAGTAGCACTTTTAGCATGAGGTGCAATATATATATTATTTCTTATGCACCATTCATACGCTTCTTGTTCTCTGTTAGTAGCAATATAATTACCCATGTCTATAGATACTTTTTTAAATCCACTACCCATTATTCCCATGGCATACGATCCTCTGAACTAACAGCTGGAATATGAGGTATAAAACAACCGCTCTGGCTTTCCCATTTAAAATGACATTCAGCGCCATTCTCTCCAAGGTTCTGGAACTTACATTTAAGAACTTTAACTTTAACGGTTTTGTCTTCGTAGTTTCTATGATCTAATAATCCGTGATAAGAAGCATCATACCATTCGCCGCCGCCTTTAATATTATACATGGTAGGTTCTTCAATATTACCTTTAGCATCCTTATACATCTTAGTAGGGTGAGCAACAATCATTACTAGTACATCGTACTTCTTAGCAAAGATTTCAATCTGGCTTAAGTATTCTAATGTATATACATTAACATCACCAGATGGATCAGCAGATCTTACTTTATTAAATGGATCAATAACTAAACATTTAATTCCTTTACGTTTAACTAGTTCAGCCCCTTTACGTAATACAGATTCCAATGTGTAACGTTCCATATCAATAAAGAAATAGTTATCATTCACATGATCTGCAACTTGATTCCACTTCTCGGTCTTAATATCTTCAACTCCAGGCATACCTTGCCATGTTTTACGCATTAATTTATGAGCATGTAAATATGTAGGCGTATTTTCTGGAGAAGCGTAAGCAGTTTTCCAACCATACTTTTCATTGTAACCTACAACCATTTGATCTACAAAATCAGATTTACCAGAAGAAGGAATACCGGTAACAGTAATGAATTGACCAGTGTACGTAGAAAAAATACTATCAAAATTATCCAAACCAATTTGGAAACCAGGTTTAAAACCATTTCTAACGAAGTCAGTAACTTCATCTTCAATGTCTCTAAACGTTGTAACGTTTTCAAGAGGAACTGGTTTTGATCTTGATATTCTTTGGGATAATGCTTCTTTGCCATATTTAATTAAGTATTCGTTTGCATCTTTACAATCATCGAAAGTTGCAATATAACAAGTTTCTGATCCTAGTCGCCTAACTAATTCTGTCTGTAATGCTTGTCCTGCAGCATCTGAATCAACTGCAATAATGATTTTTGTTTTATCTTCAAAATAATCAATACAATTATCAAGATATTCAAGATTATTGGTATGCAAAGTAGCGCCATTTGGTACAGATATTGCATTAGTAATTCCTGCTTCATGTAACGCTAAAACATCCATCTCACCCTCAACAATAACGCAATACTCAAAACCAACAATGCTGTTAATATTATAGAATACTTTTTCAGCTCCTTTAAACAATTTAAAATTCTTATGGCCATCTCTGTATTTTACATTGATAAGTTGATCGCCAATATAATAATTAAAGTGTATAGCATTTTCAGCCTTCCCGGTTTGAGGCATAAACTCTTTGCCTTCAGATATACCAAGTTCATATATTGTTTCTTTAGATATGCCACGTGAATCAAACCATTTAATAACTTGCTCACTGATTTGCATTTCTTCTACAACTTCTTTTTGTGGAGGTTTAACATATACTTTATCAGTTGCTCCTTTACGTTGGTAAGTATGTAATTGAAAAGTCTTACTACAATTGTGACAGGTACCTATTCCTCTATCCCAATCGTAAGATGCGCATTTAGCTTTTTCATTCTTTGGTTTTCTATCAGGAGAACACAATGGACATATACCTTGTGCCTTATTTTCTTCAAGTTTATGTTGATTGAATTGATCGATTAAGAAGCCGTTTATTTCTGTTGTTTGCATCTATTAAATTTAATTTGTTACATATATATTATCAATATACAATCGTATTTTGATTGTAAGATCATTACTAATTGTAGATAGAAAAACCCCAATTAATGGGGTTTAACTAACTACAGTGTGTTATGAGGTAATGGTTCAAAAACCGTTACACCATATAAAAGGCACGCTTAACTTAACCTCTCGAGTGGTGATGCCTAACGCCACTTATCCGCAGAGCTTTTTATATATTAAAACATAACAAGCTCCGAAACTGATAATCCTAATATGGTAATATCAGCAGAAAAAAGACTTAAAGGTTGATCTTACGGGAAACTCTATAAGTACAATCATTTTTTAGAAGGGCAGATCCGATTCTTCTACCGCTGCCGGAGCATACGACCTTTGTGCCGGAGCAGACTGACCATCAGTTCTGGGTGCAGCAGCAACATTACTGCCATTCGTCCATACCACTTTAACATTTCCAAGATATGTTTTTGGTGCTTTAGCATCTCTTTCTTCTTTAGATTGTTCTACCATAACGGGTCCTTGATTACCAAACTGGTCTACTTCGTCATTGATTGTAACAGTTATTGGTAAATATTTCCCGCGTTTTCCATCGATGATTTTGTGTTTAGGAATTTCATTTAAGTTAATTGACATTTTTAAGATTGAAGCCATAATTTTTTGTTTTTTTGTTTATAAGGTTCGGGTTAATAAGTACTGCTGCGGATCAAAGTCCTCAGTCTTGTAAAATAATTCGTATGCTTCGGCAGCTCTTTTGACTTTGTCTTCACCTGCTTGTAAGAACTTGTCTGAGCAATCAAATATACCAATTTGATTTGTGCCTTTATCTATTGCAATGAAAATAAGATCATATCCGAATAGATTTTTGTAAATGTATGCTTGACTATCATAATTATATTTTCGTGCTGAATAGCCAAAGTCTGCAATGCTAGAAGTTGTTTTAAGATCTATGATAAGACCTTCATCGTGATTAACAATATCTGCTTTGCCTTTCCACATTACGTTAAATAATTCTGTAATACCAGGTTTTTCGTATTCAACATTGAAACCTCGTATTAAATCTTTACAAATGTTATTAGCTAACATTGTATCCTTCATTAATTCTATCTTGTCTGCTTCATGTTGCAGCAAACAGATTTCACCACCAGATAATTCTTTATACACATTAGTATTCCTGGTTGTTGCTTTAATAATCTTGTACTTATCTAACTTATCAGGTTCCAAGATTGCTGTATGAAAATAACCGCCAATAACAAAGTTTGGATTCGGAGGCTGAGGTTCATACAACAATAAAGGATTAGTAAGCAATGCAGATATGTTTGAATTGCTTAAGAAGTTGCGGCCGAAGTCCCCATAATAATGTTCATCATTTTTTAACTTCTCTAATATTTCTTCTTTAGTCATATTAAAGTGATGTTAATATTTTCTCTGCTTCAGAAGATAATGCATATTTCTTTTTAATTGTATCAAGAGCACCGCCATTAACAACAAATTCTTTAGCTTTAACAAATGCATCGTCATTAGGAGTTAATGTAGTTTTCTTAACCTCAGGTTCCGCTTTACCATGATCTGCATCTTGGGTATCATCAATTAAGAATAAATTACCTAATGCATATTTCTTTCCATAACTAGATGCTGATCCAAACTTTTGAGGCATTTGCATTCCCTTCTGATCAAGGTCTACGCCTACTATTGCAGAAGCATATATAGCCGTATCCCCATCTGAAATTTTTGCCGTAGATTCCAATACAGGAAACAATTGATTTGAGTCAGTAAGCATAGTCTCTGTTACAGTTACTGATACATTGTACTTTGTTAAGTAAGGTTTAACTGCTTCTAAAAGATCTTCTGCCGATCTAAAATTGTATTTACCAAAATTATTAAATCTACTCTTCTTAGCTTTCATTTCAACTTGAATGCAAGATAACTTTTCATTTAACGTTAATTCTTTAATTGTTTCTTTTTTTTCTGCCATATATTTGATTTAATTGGTTTAACTTTATATTAATATAATTACGTATTTTGTATTTCATTTACATTTAAACTATAGGTAATCAAGGACTTGAGAGGAATCAACGTTATCAATTAACTTTTTAATTGCTTGCTTTTTTATCTCTGAAACTCTAACGTAAGCACTTGCTCCTTCAATATTTAATTTGTCCGCAATATCATTAGCTGAATGTTTATCACAATCTAATCCATAACTTAAACGCAGTACTTCAAACTCACGATCATCTAAATGTTTCTTAAGCAAACTTGTTAAGTAAACATTCATTAGTTCTATATTGTAAACCTCATGTTGATCTGGTATTTGATATGCTTCAAACAAATCATTATCATCATCATTCATTTGTTCATCGATGCTTAAGAATATAGAATTAAAAAACATTGCAACTAAAGCATTGTCATCATTTGCATTCTTTCTAATCTCATTTAGTTTGTGCTCTGGAATCTTAATTGAGCCTCTATTGATGTCTATAGCTCTCCGTATCGCGCCTTTAATTCTTTTTGATAGAAATGATTTGATCGTTGTTTCTTGATTGCTACTGTCTTTAATTGTGCCCCATTCTATTCTGTCAATTGCTTGAATTAATCCTATAGATCCATGTTGAATAAGATCTGTAATATCTAACACGCCACATGCTTGTGTTGTAGTAGAAAATTTCTTTGCAATGTTTTCAACTAATGGTAAAAACTTAGAAATTAATTTATCTCTTGGATATTCATGGAAGTTATTAGACAAATTATTTTTATTAACCTGCTTAATATCTTCTTTGTACCTTATGTAATTTTGTATGTTATAACTTTTCATTATTTATCTTTTAAATGTGATTTACCATTAATATAATAATTCCAGTAACCTTTAACTGCATCTTGATTTTTATATTCATCAGGCATGCATTGTGGTGGATCTGTAAATTGTGTGCTTGTTATTTGCTGTGGTGGTTTACTTAATACGCCCTCACATTTTATTATAGTTAAATGTTTTTTACCGTAACGTCTTGTGTATTCTTTACCAAGTTCCATCATGTAATTGTAACACCATATATAATTAGGTATTGATTCTCTAACCCATACTGCTGACGGATGATTCATGTGTGTTTTCTTATAAGGCACATCATCAGGATTACCTTTTAAATGATGAGCAGTACTAAGTAATTGTGCAGCTTCTAATACCATTTTTACAACATGCTTATTGTAATGTTGTTTTGCTGCCGTCGCTGGATCGCGATCTAAATAAAATATATTCATAAGCCTTTTTCTTTTTTATAGATTTCTAATAGTTCTTCTGTTGTTTTTTTAATGTCTTCATCAATTTGTGTTAAATACCAATTCCCATCAAAAGTTCTGTAAGAAACCTTATTAACCCAATTTGCAAATCCAATAGCAAATTCATCTGCTATATCAGCATAGTTATCAATTTGTGTCATATCTTCACACATACAAAATGCTTTTTCCTCAAACTTTTCTTTTAGCGTCATAATGATTGATTTAATAATTCTTTTTCTTTGTGTTTTTATTGTGATCCTTTGTTAATTAAATAATACCATAACCATACAATCTTATCTCTTATAAGTTCATATCCTATTAATATTAACACGTATTTCATAAGCTTTGATTTAATAATTCTTTTTCTTTTTTAAGTTTATTGTTCATATTACGATGTATTGTTCTTGTAGTGCATCCAAAATGCTCAGCAAGCAGTTTAATTGTTATTTTTTTATCAAGATCATTTATGTATAGCATCGCATCATAGAGATCAAAGTCAGTGACTTTTTTAGTTTTACCAATCATTTGACCTACAATGGATAACTTTTCATTTAATGTTAATCCTGTGTTATCCTTAAATATAATCTTACGGGTTTTATTATAAGGAGGTTCTTCAAGATCTTTTAAAGATACATCATACATCATGTTTTGTAGTAATTGTTCACTAACATTAAATGTAACAAAGTTATTCTTTTTATCACATATATGCCTAACAATACTTTCAAATTCATTTTGATCCATATTAGGATTCAAATACCATATAACATACAAATGCCATTTCAATGCTTTATATGTGGGAATCTTAGCTTTACTTCTGAATAGTTCATAACATTCAGTAGTACCATCTTCATAGAAAGATCCCCATACATATTCTTGTGTTGGTTTATCATTAATTGGCCCTCGTCTGTATATCACTCGTCGTTTATTTAAGTAGTCTAAGTTTCTATCGTGTGACATTAGCTTGTTACTTTATTAGATTAATTAGCTAGTGTCGCATATTCCATTACTCTAACCTTTATTCATACTCATCTTCAAATCATCTATATCTTTTTGCACTTGTGCAGCTTTTAAATATTCTTCATTATCAATATAGCCAGCTTTTAATACAGTAAGTCTTACCATTTCTTGAACTATGTTCTGTGCATCCCATTCATTTTGCTTTGCTACCATTTTTTGAAATACTAATTCAGCAATTTTTTCACAATCTTCGTTTGTCATATTTGTTTTTTTATATTAATATTATCAATCGTTATTCGTATTTTGATTGTAAGTATTACTTTTAGGCAAGTTTGCTTTTAGTTTTAAAAACTCTACTTCTACCTGGTTACGTTCCTTAAGGCATCGATCACAATACAAATCATTAGTAGGTTTACCTACAGTAATAATTGTTCTACATAAATGGCATAGAGTTGCTCCTCTACCGTTATTAAATTTATGGATTGGTTTCATCTTATTTCTTTTTAAGTTCAGATTGATTAAACCAATCAATTAAATTAAATTCCCTATCAATTTTTTCATTATACCAAATATCTAATCTATCCCAAAGACTGTCTAGTAAGTGTAATACTTCTTCCTCACTATAACCTTGTTGTAGCTTTTCCATTTCTTTAGCATTTTCGAACACTGCTTCATTATACTCAATATCTTCATTTGATAATGGATTTTCAAGTAAGTTGTTGTATAACCATTCCACTGCTGTCTGTTTCATATCTTATTTATTTTTAAATTTATTTAAAAAGTATTTTGCAGTATCTATACTTACCCCACTTGTATTTTTTAATTCTTCTTCAGACACAATAAACTGCATAAATTTAATCATATCTTCCTCGCTATAACTTCTTTCCATTTGCCATTTAGCACCATTAATAAAATCTTCTTTTGAAAATTTATTTTCTTCTTGATTAAGAAATTGCAAACTATATTTTTCAGCAGCTTCTTTAAGTGTTTCTTGTTTCTTAATAAAATCTTTCATTGCTGGAGATACTTCATTACTTACTAATTTTTTAAAGTTTTTAAGATTTTGACTTTCTTCTTTAGCAACATTATCAACTAATCTCTTACCCCAAGTATCTGGATTAAATACACCTTCTACAAGTTCATTATCTTTATTGTCAAATCTTTCAGAGTATTTCTCTAATCTTTGTTTCATATTTCAAATATATTTCCGTTACTAGTTAATTTTCCAAACTTGCCATCAGTTACTACTGATCCATTACTAAACCACGTGTCATAAGCACTTAGTTTTAACATTCCTGCATTAATAATATCTTTGCAATTATGAATATGCCCAAAACACATATAAGCAGGTTGCATCTCTAATACTATATTCAATAAAGACTTATCGCCACAAGATTCCATATTGCCAAGACGATCATAAGACTTATCTAGGATGCCTTTAGGCGGCCCGTGAACAACAATAATGTCACAAGGTTCGTGTATAGCAAGTTTCCAGAATCGATCTAGTTTATTGCGATCTTTCATGAATGCCCATTGTCCAAACTGTGGCGTATGTGGTGACCCAAATATTTTTATTCCGTCAATATCTATATAATCATTCTCTAAATAATGTATGTTATAACCCGAAAAATCTATTTTTTTAACTAAACCTTTCTCGATAGAAGTATCGTGATTGCCTGCTACATAAATCTTATGTTCAATAGGTAATGCTTTATACCAATCAATAAAGTTTTTAACTTCAGGTTCATTGTTATATGGGTCTTTAGGATTACTACAATCGCCAGAATGTATTACCATATCAATACCTTCAGGTATAGTTAATAAGTCGTGATACGTGTGTGTGTCAGATATGTGCCATATTCTCATAACTTTTCTATTTCTTGTTTAACTTCTTGCCAATAATCATATAAAGGTAATGATAGACCTAAATCAGTAGTTAATGCATTACTATGCGGATTAGAATTTAATATCTCATCAACTGCTATTAATGCACATTGTTTGGCTAATCCTTTGTTAAACCAATTATAACTATCTTTTTCTTGAAGTCTTAAATATTTTATAACTAATTCTTTTGCTTTTCCTTTTGGTGTCATAATTCTTTGCTTTCTATAAATTCTTTAAATCCATTTAATACCGTTTTAGGATGAAATGTTGCAGATATTAATAAACCATAAAATATATCCATATATTCATCAATGCCAACATCTTCATTATCCGTTTCAACAGACATTTTTTTACCGTAATTTTCAATTGTTATTTTCATTATTATAAAGTTTTTAATAAATTACCATTTCTATCTATCCATCCATCTTCTATTAAAGAGGATGCTGTTCTACCATAATGCCCTTGTAATGACCAAGCCATACCGGATTTTATCATTTCAGCAAACATGTTTAAGGTTTCTGAATCATTAAGCATGAAACATTCATACTCCATCATTTGATCAACTAAATCTTTTGTTCTTTCCATTATTTATTATCTTTTTCTATTAAACTTAATACATAACTCCATACTTCCATTTCTTTATCAAATGCTTTTTCTAATTCTTTAGCTCGCATAGGATCAATACTCCAATATTTATTAGGTTGCAAACTCTCACGCAACTTACTTAAATATATAGAATATATTTTATCACTTGCTCTTTCTCTTATTTCACTCATTTCATTTAATGTCATATTAAAAATTGTTTTTTACTGCGTTCCACACTATTGCTTGGTACTCATAACCGTTTAAGCCTCGTTGTTTAGCTTTTTCGATTGTTAATAATCTTATTTGATCGTATGCTTTTCTGCTTGGATTAGTTTTTATAGTTTTACCAAAACAAGCACGCAAATGCCAAACATCAACTGTAATGTAATTATTATCTAATTTTGCAATATTGTTAACAAAACTAAATGTTTTTAAACTTTTATCAGTAATAGACGTTTGTTCTTTACCTAATAAAAAGGCTTTTTCTTTATTTCGATTGAATGTACACACTTTAACTTGATCAGGCTCGAGGCCAGAGTGTATAGCATCAAGTACCGTTTTAGTATCTTTGATATTTTGTGGCCAACGATTACGTGGTGACAATGCACTAATAATACTTGCTACAGTTTCTAATTTAGTATTATACCGTTCAGCAAGATCTTTACATATATAATGTGCTTGCTTGTACCATGCGATACCATTGTCAATGTCTCGATCAGTTGCCAATGCAAAATAATTATCTAAATTATTATTTACTTCCGCTAATTGCTTTTTTGTTAATTCTTTCATATTTGTTGTTTTACAATTATATTATCAATTGTTGAT
>Ga0209596_1000179_pt1 | contig 57741 bp, 52 predicted proteins | sample M_130807_MF_Meta_FD_187314 | JGI IMG/M metagenome (GOLD analysis project Ga0209596, IMG submission 187314) | Freshwater microbial communities from Lake Montjoie, Canada to study carbon cycling - M_130807_MF_MetaG (SPAdes) (version 2) | ecosystem: Environmental > Aquatic > Freshwater > Lake...
ATAAATAAAAAATGAAATATCTATCCTTCCTACTAGTTGTTATTGTACAAAGCCAACTACTTAGTGCACAAACAGAAATTAAACCATTGCATTCTTTCTCATTGAATGATTGTGTAGCCTTTGCTCAAAAAAATAATGTACAAGTAAAAAATTCTTTATTAGCCATTGACGCACAAGTACAAACCAATAGAGAAATTGCAGCGGCTGCATTCCCTACCATTGGAACCAATGTAGGAGGTACCGACTATTTAAAAATACCTACTTCCTTATTACCTGCTCAAATATTTGGCGGTCCTGCAGGCACTTTTATTCCAGTTCAATTTGGAACTAAATTCAATGCCAACTATGGTGCTAATTTTCAACAATTACTTTTTGATGGTCAAGTATTTGTTGGCTTACAAGCACGCGCCACTTCTATAGATATGCAAAGAAAAAATGCAGCAGTTACTGAAGAAGCCATAAAGGTAAATATTTATAAAATATACTATCAGTTATCGGCAAGTAAAACACAGTTGAATATTTTAGATGCCAATATAGAGCGTTTAAACAAACTAGCCCACGATGCGCAAATCATGTATAAGAACGGATTTGCAGAGAAATTAGATGTTGATAAAGTAAGTGTTCAATTAAACAATTTACAAACCGAAAAAATTAAAGCTAACAATGGAGTAGCCATTGGTTTTATGGGATTAAAAATGTTAATGGGTATGCCTGTGAAAGATAGCCTTGAATTGACTGATGTAATTAATGAGCAAAGTTTAAGTACGGATGTATTAGTTGAAAACGATTTTCAATATGGCGTAAGAAAGGATTTTCAATATTTAAGTTCTTTAAGTAAACTAAGTGGCTATAATGTAAAGCGTTACCAGTTGAGTTTTTTACCTACAGTAAATTTATCGGGTGCTTATTCAAAAAATGCACAACGTTCTAATTTTGATTTTTTTGAAGGAGGTAATTGGTTTCCAACTTCGTTTGTAAGCTTAAATGTGAATTTACCTTTGTTTAATGGTTTTGCTAGAGAGGCTAGAGTAAAAAGAACAAAGATTGAATTAAAGCAAATAGAAAATCAAATTGTTGCGTTGAAAAATAATATTGATAACGAAATCACACAGGCGAAATTAAATTATATGTCATCTGTGGCAACTGTATCATTCCAAAAAAATAATATGCAATTAGCTGAAAATGTATATCAACAAACTAAAAAGAAATTTGAAGCAGGTACAGGTTCTAATACTGAAATTTCTGCTGCACAAGCCGACTTAGTAAGTGCTCAAAATAATTTCATGAATGCTTTATACACAGCTTTAATTTCAAAAGTAGACTTATTAAAAGCTACTGGAAAATTATAAAACCCTCATCAATCCATAAATATTAAAATAATAATAATGAAAAATATCTCTACAGTCCTAACAAGTACTTTAATTTTATTCGCCATTGCCTGCGGTGGTGGTGGTAATAACTTAGAAAAGCAGAAAGCGAGTTTAGCTGCCTTAAAAAAAGAAGGCCTTAGTTTAAATGCAAAAATTGCAGCGCTTGAAACAGCCATTGCAAAAGCCGGTGGTGCTGAAACAGTGAAAGCTATACTAGTAGCCGTAACACCTCTTGCCAATCAGGATTTCATCCATTATATTGAGCTTCAAGGTAAGGTAGAATCTGAAAGCGTTTCTTTTGTAACACCTCGTGCAGGTGGTGGTCAAGTAAAGGGCTTATTTATAAAAAGAGGCGACTTAGTTAAAAAAGGTCAGTTAATACTACAATTGGACAATAGCTTAATTAAACAAAGTGCTGCTGCCGCTGCTCAAAATATTGAAACTATAAAATCACAGGCCGCATTAGCTAAAATGGTGTTTGAGAAACAAAAGAATTTATGGGATCAAAATATTGGCAGTGAAATGCAATTATTAACGGCTAAGACCAATGCGGAGGCATTGGCTAGTCAATTAAAAGCTGCCACAGAGCAATTAGGTATGGTGCGCGATCAACTAGCTTATACAAGTGTACAGAGCGATGTGGATGGTGTGGCAGAGGAAGTAAATGTGAAAGTGGGTGATTTGTTTATGGGTCCTGGTCAAATAAAGATTGTGAACACTACTCGTTTAAAGTTAACAACCATGATACCTGAGAATTATGCAGGTAAAGTAAAAGTAGGTACAGAAACAAGTTTAAGCTTTCCAGATATTCAAAAAATAGTTGCTGCTAAATTATCGGTAGTGGGTAATGTGATTGACCCACTCAGTAGAAGTTTTTATGTAGAAGCTAAATTACCCATTGATAAAAATTTCCGACCTAACCAATTGGTACAAGTAAAAATTAAGGACTACGAAAAAAAGAATGCGATTAGTGCTCCTATTAATTTATTGCAAAACGATGAAAAAGGAAAGTTTATTTATGTAGCTGTGATGGAGAATGGAAAATTGATTGCACGTAAAAAAGTAGTAACAGTAGGTCAGTACTATGGCAATAATATTGAAATTGTATCGGGCTTAGTAGCAGGTGATAATATAATTACAGAAGGGTATCAGACACTATTTGATGGCCAGAACATTACCACTTCAGATAAATAATTAAAAATAAAGCTTAATAGATCATTATGTCGACTATCAATAAAATAAAAGAAAAGTTCAAGGAGTTTAAACCTACTTCTTGGGCTATTACCAATAAGACCACTATTTATTTAGTGATGTTGTTCCTTAGCCTAGGAGGAATTTATCAATTCCTTACACTTCCTAAAGAGAATTTTCCTGAAGTAGTGATTCCTAATATATTCGTACAAACAGTATATGTAGGTAATTCCCCTAAGGATATTGAAAATTTAGTAACCCGCCCTCTTGAAAAACAAATTAAGAGTATTAGTGGTGTAAAAATTAGCAAATTCACCTCTACTTCTCAACAAGATTTTTCGGCCATTACCGTAGAATTTAGTACAGATGTAAAACCAGAAATTGCTTTACAGAAAGTAAAAGACGCGGTGGATAAAGCCAAGTCTGATTTGCCTACTGATTTAACACAGCAGCCTAGAGTTATTGAGTTAAACATTAGTGATATGCCCATTATGTATGTAAACATAAGTGGTAATTATAGCCCCGTTCAATTAAAAAAATATGCCGATGATTTAAAAGATAAATTAGAAAGCATTTCACAAGTGAATAGAATTGATTTAGTAGGTGCGCCGGAAAGAGAATTTCAAATTAATGTAGATAATTATAGAATGCAAAGCTCGGGCATCACATTTGATGATATTAGCGCTGCCATTCAAAGAGAAAACCTTGATTTATCGGGTGGTTTATTAGAAGTAGGTACAATGAACCGTAACCTACAATTAAAAGGTCAATTAAAAACGGCAAACGATATTGCTAATATTATTGTGCGCAATACAAGTGGGGCTCCTATTTATTTAAGAGATGTAGCTTCTATTAAAGATACGGTGAAGAAAAATGAAAGCTTTGCACGTTTAAATGGTAAAAATGTACTTACGCTAAATATTGTAAAGCGTAATGGTGAGAACTTAATTTTTACTACCGATGCGGTTAAGAAAATTGTAGAAGATGCCATTGCCAATGATTTACCAAAAGATGTGAATGTGGTTATTTCTGGCGACACAAGTATTAGAACGAAAAGTTCATTTACAGATTTAGTAAACTCCATTGTGATTGGTTTTATTTTAGTATTAGTGGTGTTAATGTTTTTTATGGGGGTGACCAATGCCTTCTTTGTGGCCTTATCGGTGCCCTTGAGTATGTTTGTGGCCTTTGTATTGTTACCAGCTGGTGACTTATTAGTGGGCTCGCATATTACTTTAAACTTTATGGTTTTATTTGCGCTGCTATTTGGACTGGGTATTATAGTTGATGATGCCATTGTGGTGATTGAAAACACACACCGTATTTTTGTACAAGGCAGAGGAAAATTAACAGCTACCACTTCCGCTAAAATGGCGGCAGGGGAAGTATTTGTACCTGTATTAGCTGGTACCATTACCACATTAGCGCCATTCTTCCCTTTATTATTCTGGCCGGGCATTATTGGTAAGTTTATGATTTACTTACCAGCCATGTTAATATTTACTTTAGCTGCTTCACTAGTGGTGGCCTTTATCATGAACCCTGTATTTGCAGTTGATTTCATGAACCATGAAGAAGTAAAATCTGAGGAGCCTAAGTCGGCCATGTTTAAGAAAAAAGGTTTCTGGATCCCTATTGCAATAGGTATTTTATTAGACTTTATGGGCTTTACTTTCTTAGGTAACTTATTAATCTTCTTTATGATATTGGTGGTGGCCAATAAATATTTTATTACGGATTTAATTGAAAAGTTTCAGACCAATACCCTTCCTAAATTAATGGAAGCCTATGAAAGAATATTACGTCGTGCCTTAAATGGTTGGAGACCCGTTAAATTATTAATAGGCACATTTGTTTTATTAATATTCTCCTTCGTGTTTTTTGGCATTAGCATTAGTACTGGCAGAGTGGGGATTGAATTTTTCCCTAAGGGAGACCCTAACCAAGTGTATGTTTATTTAAAATTACCAGTAGGTAGTAAGGTAAGCTATACCGATTCTATTACTAAAATTGTAGAACATAAAGTAGCCCAAGCTTTAGAAATGGATAATAATAAAAAGAATCCATTAGTGGAAAGTATAATTAGTAATGTGGCAGTAGGTGCAGGAGATCCTATGCGAGGTGATAGAAGTACAAGATCAGAACTAGGTCGTGTGCAAATTAACTTTGTGGAATATGAAAAACGTCATGGTAAATCGACGGAGCCTTATTTAGATGCTATACGTGCTCAGATGAAAGGTATACCTGGAGCAGAATTTACAGTGACGCAAGAATCAAGTGGGCCTCCCACCGAGCCTCCAGTGAATATTGAAGTTCAAGGAGATGATTTTGATAAATTAGTAAAAACAGCAGTAGGTTTAAAAAATTATTTAGACGCTGCACAAATTCCAGGTATTGATGGATTAAAGATGGATGTAGATTTAGTGAATCCAGAATTAACCTTAACTGTTGATAGAGACCGTGCTTTAATTGAAGGGGTAAGTAGTGCACAAGTAGGTATGCAAATTCGTACGGCCTTGTTTGGTAAAGAAGTTTCTAAAATTAAAGATGGTAAGGATGAGTATAAGATTCAATTAAGAAACGAGGAATTACAAAGAAATAATTTAGTAGATCTTTTAAACATGCGTTTATCTTTCAGAGATATGGCTGCAGGAGGAATGGTAAAAAATATTCCTATCAGTTCGCTAGTAAAAGTAGAACCTACGAATACCTTCGGTAGTATTAATAGAAAAAATCAAAAAAGATTAATTCAATTAAGATCGAATGTTAAATTAGATCAAGGCTATAACCCAACTGCAGTAAACGCAGTCATTGCTCAATACATTGGTAATTTCAAAGGAATTTCTGAAGGGGTGACTGTTAAACAAACAGGTGAGAACGAACAACAATTAGAAACAGTCGCTTTTTTAGGAAAGGCACTTATCATTGCTTTAATGTTAATTCTGTTCACACTCGTATTACAGTTTAACTCTGTTTCTAAATCGGTGATTATTTTGACAGAAATTTTATTCAGTATTATAGGTGTGCTTTTAGGCTTCTCTATATTTGGAATGAAAGTTTCAGGAGTAATGACAGGCTTAGGTATTGTAGGGCTTGCAGGTATTGTGGTAAAAAATGGAATACTAGTAATTGAATTTGCCGATGAGTTAAGATCGAGAGGTTATAAAACAAGAGAGGCCGTTATTCAAGCAGGTAAAACAAGAATTATTCCTGTATTATTAACAGCCCTTGCTGCCATCTTAGGTTTCTTACCAATTGCTATTGGCTTCAATATCAATTTCGTGACTTTATTTAGTGAGTTAAACCCACATATTTTCTTTGGGGGTGATAACGTTGCTTTCTGGAAGCCATTAAGTTGGACTATTATTTATGGTTTAGCCTTTGCCTTTTTCATGACTTTATTTATTGTACCTGCTATGTATATTATTGCAGAGCGTTTACGCCGCCCCATGCGCCGACATTTTGGTGGTAAGTGGATTAGTATGCTAGGTATTCCTCCATTAACCTTTATTTTTATTCCTTTAATGTTTATTACTACATTTATACATAGAAGGAATCAGAAAAGAAGAATGGCCAATAATAATGCGGGTGGGGATAAAACTATTAATGGTTCTTGGTATTAAATATCTTGGTATTGATTAAAAAATAAAACAAGCAAAATGAAAAAGAATCTAGTAGCTAACTTAATGATGGTTGTCTTCTTATCTGTTTTTCATTTTGCTTGTTCTATAGCTACCAATAAGCCAGCTATATCTATAGCTAAGCAAAATGTTGGAAGCTTTGAAGGCAAGCCAGTTACTGAGTATACTTTAACCAATGCAGCTGGTATGCAAGTGGGTATTATTAATTATGGAGGTATACTTACTGCAATAATTACCCAGGCCAAGGATGGTAGCTGGGGCGATGTACTTACTGGTTATGAAAAATTTGATGGTTATTTACAAAAAGGCAATCCTTATTTTGGTGCATTAGTAGGTAGATACGCCAATAGATTAGCAAAAGGCACCTATACAATTGAGGGCGTTCAGTTCAAAGCAGCCTTGAATAACAATGGACAGTCACTACATGGTGGCTTAAAAGGTTTTGATAAGGTTCTGTGGGAAGCAACTGCTTTACCTGGGGATAGTAGTATTCAATTAATATATATAAGTAAAGACTTAGAAGAAGGTTATCCAGGAAATTTAAAAGTAGAAGTAGTCTATACTTTAACGGCTAATAATGCTATTAAAATACAGTACACTGCGAGCACCGATAAAACCACGGTCATTAATTTAACCAATCATGCTTATTTTAACTTAAGTGCAGGCAAGTCACCTACTATATATGACCATATCTTAGAAATCAAAGCCAATAAATATACGCCCGTAAATAGTTTTTTAATTCCTACAGGTGCATTAGTGGATGTGAAGGGAACGCCCATGGATTTTACAAGTCCTAAAAAAGTGGGTCAAGACATTGATAAAGTAATCGGTGGGTATGATCATAATTGGGTTTTAAATAAAGCAGATGGTTTGCAAGAAATTGCTAATGTGTATGAACCTAATAGCGGACGTTATCTAACAGTAGCTACTACAGAACCGGGACTTCAATTTTATTCAGGTAATTTTTTAGACGGTACTTTAACGGGTACTAAAAAAGACATCGTCTATAATAAGCATTATGCACTTACATTAGAAACACAACACTTCCCTGATAGCCCCAACCAGCCTGGATTTCCAAGCACTTTATTAAAACCAGGTGAAACCTATCACCAAACTACGGTCTATAGTTTTTCAACAAAATAAAAAGAGAATTTTTAAATAAATAAAAACCAGCTTTTGAAAAAGAGCTGGTTTTTTATACTTACCTATTTATAAAAATATTTTTACAATACTAAATGCGTCCCTTGTTCAATACTAGTAATATACACAGCTAATTCTTTATGCATTACTTGGGCATAGCTAGCAGTAAGCGCTTTTGTAATTTCTTCAACTGCAGAAGTTTTGATAATATTAATGGTGCAGCCACCAAAGCCTCCACCCATCATTCTAGCGCCTAATACATTTTCATTTTTAGATACTGTCTCTACTAAAAAGTCTAGTTCAGGGCAGCTTACTTCATATAATTTCGATAATCCTTCATGGGTGGCAAACATTTTTTTTCCAAAGGCCTTTAAGTCGCCTTTCTCTAAATCCTGCACAGCTAATTGCACTCGAGCAATTTCTTGAACTACATATTTACATCTTTGATAAACCTTCGATCCACTGACATTATTGGAAGTCAAACATGCTTCTACTTGTTCTAGGCTTATATCTCTGAATGTTTTAACCGTAGGATATTTTTCTTGAATTAATTTTAGTCCTTGCTCGCATTCTAAACGGCGGGTATTATATTCAGAGGAAGCTAGCGCATGTTTAATTTGCGTATCGAATAAAACAATACTATAGTCTTTTAATACTAGTGGATAATAGGTAAAAGCTAAACTATCACAGTCTAATAAAATGGCTTTATTTTTTTGACCATGTAAACTAGCAAACATATCCATTAAGCCACAATGCAGACCCGCAAATTTATGTTCTGCAGTTTGGGCCATTAAGGCCATTTGTATTTTAGTAAGTGAAATATTATACAATTCATTCATTGCAAACAAAACAGCGCATTCCAGAGCAGCAGAGCTTGAAAGGCCAGCACCTAGTGGAATATTGCCTTGAATACAAATATTGAAACCAGCAGCTAAGTCATTTTCATTAATAGATTTCAGCATTTTAGTTCTAGCTAAAGTATTTTTTGTATCAATAAAATTATTAGTAGCAGGCTGCATTCTATTTAAGACCTGATCCACTACCCCAATGATATAATTAACCCATTGTGTAGCATGAGGCGCTAAGTTATGAATAGGAACTATGATGGTTTCTCCTAAATCAAGTGCTACCATATGTATGGCTCCATCGCTTCTTTTGCCTATGGCTACTTCAATAAACTTATCAATGGCAGCGGGCAGTACAAAACCATGGTTGTAATCGATATGTTCTCCTATTAAATTTATTCTTCCAGGAGACTTGACCACTAAAGCCGCCTCATAATTAAAATGATTTAAAAACTGACCGCGAATAGCTAACATAAAATAAAATAGTTTTATGTTAATTTACAATTTTTGTAAACAAGCAGCAGCGGCTTCCAGTGTAGATTCTTTTTTAGCAAAACAAAGTCGTATTACTTTATTGTCGGTAGCATCGTGATAAAAAGCAGACATGGGTATGACGGCTACTCCATATTCTTTTACTAATTTTTCTGCAAATGATTTATCCGACTCATTCGATATAGCAGCATAGCTATAAGATTCGAAATAAGAACCTGAAGAAGGAATATATTGTAAAGGAGTGCTTGCTAATAATTTTCTTAGGTAGTCTCTTTTGGCTTGATAGAAATTACCTAAGCTTAGATAGGCATCTTTATCTAACATATGTTTTGCAATACCCAACTGCTTAGGTGTATCGCAACTAAATGCATTGAACTGATGTACTTTTCGGTATTCCTTCATTAAATTTTCTGGTGCCACGCAGTAGCCTAACTTCCAGCCTGTACAGTGATAAGTTTTTCCTAAAGAAAAACAAACAAAACTACGCGCCAATAATTCAGGATACTTCATCACCGACTCGTGTTTTTTATCATCGTAAATTAAATGTTCATATACTTCGTCACTAATTAAATATAAATTATTGGAAACCACTATTTCTTGTAATTGTAAAATTTCTTCCTTAGTCATGACCATACCAGAAGGATTATGCGGCGTATTAATTAAAATAGCCTTTGTCTTTTTAGTAATAGCTGCTTGTAAAGTATCCCAAGGAATACTATAATTAGGATAAGTTAAGGCAATGGGTACAACTACCCCTCCGTTAAATGTAATGTTGGGTATATAACTATCATAAGCAGGTTCAAAAATAATGACTTCATCACCTGGTTGAATAATGGTGGAAAATGCAGAGAAGATGGCATAAGTGCCGCCCGGTGTTACAGTTATTTCAGTTTCGGGATTAATGTCTATTTCGTATAAAAAATTAATTTTCTCTGCAAGTCTTTCTCTTAATATAGGAGCTCCATTGGTATGGGCATATTGATTACCTCCCGCTTTCATAGCCTCTGTGACACAATCGATAAGCGCTTCACTCATTGGAAAATCGGGAAAGCCTTGACCTAAATTAATGGCATTATGCTTTACTGCCAATTGGCTCATGACTGTAAAAATACTGGTGCCAATATGGGGAAGCTTTGACTGCATATAGGTTTTAAAATTTCAATTGATTCGAGATACGCTTTAATTCAATCTCTGCTACTTTTGCGGTGTACTTTAAACTTACTAATCTGAAGCCAGCATTTTCAAAACTTTGTTGAGCTTGTTTCACATCTACCATGGTAGCTTGACCTAATTGATATTTTTGCAGCACTAAATTAAGTAAGGCTTGAGACATACTATAATTATCTGTTTCAATAGGTAATTGTTCGATACTATTTTTATAAGCATCAAAAGTTTTATACGCATTCGTGAAAATATCCTTACTTAAGCTTTGTGCTTGTAGTTCAGCATTTTTAGAAATTATTTTTGCATTTGCTACCGTTTTTTTAGCAGCACCGCCGCCATACAAAGGAATAGATAAGTTCACCCCTAAAAATGGACCATAAGTTTCATTCAATAAACTAAAACCTGCAGCAGAACTACTACTATTAACATTATAACCAGTGCTGGCTCTGAGTGTAGGATACATTAAGGCCTTGGTTTCTTTTTCTAATTGTTGATTTATTTTTACTTGAGTACTTAATGCAGCTAGTTGTGGATTATTGTTTATGCCTATTGTAATACTACTAGTGCCTTTGTCAAAACTTAATTGATTGTCAATAGCAATAGTATCGTTAATGATAATAGAGGAAGAAATGTCTTCATTATTATTAATGGTTCTAGCTAAATCGGTCTTGGCTTGTGCAATAATTAATAATTGATTTTGCTTAGCTTGTAATAAAGCGTTTAAGTCAATATTCGATTGTAAAATATCGGTTTGATTAGCTACCCCTATTTGTTGTCTTGTTTTTACGATATCTAATCTTTGTTGACTCGCTTCAATCGATTTTTCAATGGTTTTCAAATAAGCTTGCTGACGCACCACATTATAATATTGTTGCATTACTTGTGCGCTAGTGTTTTGCATTTGTGATTGTAATAAAAAACCATTTTGCTTTTCAATCATCTCCAAACGATCCTTAAAAGCCATAATTCTATAGCCATTAAAAATAATAATAGAAGCTGTAAGCCCTGCTGTTAAAGTATTCCCATCCACTCCCGTTTTAGTAGTATTACGTGTTGGATCGGCAAACTTTTGTTGAATAGTAGCTAATGATTTATTATTATTACTTGTAGCTGTAACAGTAGGTAAAGCGCCGGCTACTCCATAATCGTTATTATTTTTGGCAATGGTTAAATTATTTTCCACTAATTGAATATCGTAACTATTTTGAAGGGCTGTTTTGACAGCCTCTGTTAAAGTTAATGTCTTCTGTGCGTTAGCACTTGTAGAAGCAACTACTACTAAACAAAGAGTAAAAAATAAAGAAGTTAATTTTTGCATACTTTAAAATTAAGATAGCGAATTAGAAACGCAAGAAAAATTACATCAGTGGTTGAATCATTCCATTTTAAACCCATACTAACCCACTAAGGTTCCAATAGCGGCTCCTTGTACTACTTTTAATAAATTTCCAGGTTGGTTTATGTCAAAAACTATAATGGGTAATTTATTTTCCATGCATAAGGTGAATGCGGTAGTATCCATTACTTTTAAATTCTTTGATATACATTCTTGGAAGCTAATTTTTTCAAACTTTACGGCTGCTGGATTTTTTTCCGGATCACTATCGTATATACCATCCACACGGGTTCCTTTTAAAATAACATCGGCCTTCATTTCAATGGCACGCAGTGAACCTGCTGTATCGGTTGTGAAATAAGGATTACCTGTTCCAGCTCCAAATATAACCACACGTCCTTTTTCTAAATGACGAAGTGCTTTACGACGAATATAAGGTTCTGCAACCTGCTCCATGACGATGGCCGATTGCAATCGCGTATACACTCCAATTTTTTCAAGCATGGCTTGAATAGCCATCGCATTAATAACAGTGGCCAACATTCCCATATAATCTCCATGTGCACGCTCAATACCACTATCTGCTTCATTCATTCCTCTATATATATTACCACCGCCAATAACAATGGCCACTTGTACACCTAGTTCTACTACTTGCTTAATTTCGTTGGCATATTGCTCAATAATTTTAGGGTCAAAGGGGTCGCCCGTTTTTTGATTGCCTAGTAATGCCTCTCCTGATAATTTCAATAATACACGCTTGTATTTTGGCAACATAATTCTACTTATTTTGTACTTGCAAGATAAGAATTTTGGGTCAACAAAAAAGGGTCCCTATTGCTAGGGACCCTGTATATTTCATTAGATCTTAAGGTATTTGCTCCTCAAAGCGCCCGTTTATGGGGTGCTTTGAAAAAATCATAAGAGTGGGAAAGAATAAAAAATTAAATTCTTTAGAATTTTTTATTCTTAACCCAAAGCCACACGCTTGAATTCAGTCACTTTCAATGCACCGTCAACCGACTTTACATACTCACCCACTGTTTTACCGCCGTCTTTTACAAAGGCTTGTGCTAACAATGTTTGCTCTTTAAAGAAAGCATTGATTTTACCTTCTGCGATCTTAGCAATCATTTCTTCTGGTTTGCCAGCCATTTTAGGGTCTTCCTTCATGGTATCAATAATAATAGCACGCTCACGAGCTACTGTTTCAGCAGGAACTGATTCAGGATCAACGGCCACTGGGTTCATAGCAGCAATTTGCATGGCTAAGTCTTTACCAACTTCAGCAGCTTCTGCACTTAAACCTACTAATACACCCATTCTATAAGAACCATGTATATAAGAGGCAACATAAGCAGCTTCTACTCTTTCGAATTTAGCAACACCAATTTTTTCTCCGATAGAAGCTAATTTATCATTGATCATGTCTGACACTTTAGTGCCATTCACGCTTACTTCGTTTAATTCAGCAGCAGACTTTACATTGTTGGCTACTGCAGCATCTGCAATCACTTGTGCAAAGGCTACGAATTCAGCATTCTTAGAAACGAAATCTGTTTCACAAGAAATACAAACTACAAAACCAGTTTTGTGATCGGCAGAAGTTTGTGCAATAATCACCCCTTCTTTTGCTTCACGGTCGCTACGCTTAGCGGCTACTTTTTGACCTTGCTTGCGCAACCAATCAATGGCTGCTTCAAAATCGTTATTGGTTTCTGTTAATGCTTTTCTGCAATCCATCATACCAGCACCTGTTGCTTGACGTAATTTATTAATGTCAGTAGCTGTAATTGTACTCATAAAATATATTTTAAAATAAGATTGTTAAAAATTGGATACTACTTCGTATCGAGTAAAAACAATTGGGTCATTAGTATCCCAAGGACACCAATAACCCAATTGATTAATATTTATTTACCTGCTGGACGACGTGTACTTTGAATACGACGCTTAGGTGCACCTGGAGCTGTTGGAGCAGCACCCGCACCACGCTTACCTCTTCCACCTTCAGCGTTTGCTTCGGCTTCCATACGTTTTGCTTTTGCTTCGTTTTCATTGTTGCCATCTTCAGTTTCGCCTTCGTCATCTTTAGAAGCTTGACGCTCTGCTAAACCTTCTGCGATGGCTGCAGTAATATAGTTGGTAATAATAGCAATAGATTTTGTTGCATCATCATTTGCAGGAATAGAAAAATCTACTTTGTTAGGATCACAATTAGTATCTACCATACCAAATGTTTGAATACCTAAACGCTTCGCTTCTGCAAGGGCAATATGCTCGTGTCCGATATCTACTAAGAATAAAGCAGCTGGTAAACGACCCAATTGAGCGATACCACCTAATACTTTTTCCATTTTATCTTTATCACGACCTAATGTTAAACGCTCTTTTTTAGTTAAGCTTTCAGCACTACCGTCTGCTAACATTTTTTCAATGCTTTGCATTTTCTTTACGCTCTTGCGAACGGTGTTGAAGTTCGTTAACATACCACCTAACCAACGCTCTGTAGCGTAAGGCATATTTACTTTTTTAGCACACTCACTTACAATTTCTTTCGCTTGCTTTTTAGTAGCTACGAACATAATCTTCTTACCACTTTTAGCAATTTGCTTTAAAGCAGCAGCAGTTTCTTGTAAATGATCGACTGTTTTATTTAAATCGATAATATGTATTCCTTTTTTCTCTGCGAAAATATAAGGTAACATCTTAGGGTTCCACTTCTTCTTAAGGTGACCAAAATGAACGCCAGCCTCAAGTAATTGCTGTTGTAATGAAGTGCTATTTTCCATTTGTATAATTTGTTGTAATGAATTAATGTTAAAATTGTTGGATTAACGTTTGCTGAACTGGAAGCTTCTACGTGCTTTCTTATGTCCGAATTTCTTACGCTCAACGCTACGAGAGTCACGCGTTAATTGTCCGGCTGCTTTTAAAGCAGGACGTAATTCAGGATTTAGTTCTATTAATACGCGCGCAATTCCTAATTTGGCTGCTTCGGCTTGGCCTTTTAAACCACCGCCTTGTGCGTTAATTACGATGTCGTATTTACCAAGTGCTTCCGCTAATTTCAAAGGAGCTTCTACTTGATTTTGTAAATACACTAAAGGAAAATAGTGCTTGTAATCTTTGTCGTTCACGGTAATTTTTCCACTACCCTTACTAACAAAGACGCGCGTTACTGCTTCCTTACGACGACCAACTGCATTTGTTTGCTTTTCCATTTATTTATATTTGGAATTAATTAAAATTTAAATTCTTTAGGTTGTTGTGCAGTATGTGGGTGTTTGTCACCAGCATATACAAACAATTTCTTAACCATCTTACGTCCTAAACGATTTTTAGGTAACATACCTTTAACCGCTCTTTCCATAATTACTTCTGGACGACGCTTGATTAAATCTTCTGCAGCTTCTTCTTTCTTACCACCTGGGTAACCAGAATAGTTTAAGTATTGTTTATCGTGGAATTTATTTCCAGTCAACTTTACTTTTTCTGCATTAATGATGATTACATAGTCTCCGCAATCAACGTGCGGTGTGTAATAAGCTTTGTTCTTACCACGTAGAACAGCTGCGATTTTTGAAGCAATACGTCCTACGGTTTGATTAGTACCATCAACAATGTACCAGCCATGTTGAACGGTAGCCGCGTTGGCGTGCTTCGTGGTGAAATGTAGTTTACTCATAATTCTTTGTTTTAATGAGGCTGCGCTATCCCGTCAGCCATAAAATATCCCTGTTTTATAAGGGAGGGCGAAGGTAAGGCGGGATTTTGAGTTTTCCCAAGAATTTAGGGATTGTTTTTTCATCGTGTCTTTGTAACTTATTGATAATCAATAATAATTTTGTATTGTAAAATACATGATACTAAATAGCTGCTGAAAATCAGGCAGTTATAAATAGATGGCTACTCATTAGACCAAAGTTTTGAGCCTTGATTAGCCGGTTTTTGGCAATTCTAGCCTATTTTTAAGCAGATTCTTAGAAAAGGATGTCACTATATATATGTATCAAAAATTTCAAGCCAGTCAAATTTTTACCGGAACCGAGCTTTTGGAGGACCAGCTGGTTTTAATCACCCAAAAGGATGGGACCATTGAAGCCTTGGTAGGGATTGAAGAGGCGGGGGAAGAGATTCAAAGTTTTGAGGGCATACTTAGTCCAGGACTTATCAATGCTCATTGCCATTTAGAACTATCGCATATGAAAGGCATGATTGCTGCGCATTCTGGTTTACAAGAATTTGTAAAACAAATTGTGGGTTTACGAAAAGTAGAGGATGCAATTATTCAGGAGGCCATTGCTTCTGCAGAAAATGAAATGTATAATAATGGAATTGTAGCAGTGGGAGATATTTGCAATACACTTGATACACTTGCTATAAAACAAAAACACAAACTAGCGTATTATAGTTTTGTGGAATTATATGATTTAGATCCAACACGTGCTGATGATAAAATAAATGCGGGATTAAAAATGCAAGAAGCATTTGAACAAAACTGTGTTCGTGCATCACTAGTGCCACATGCTCCTTATTCGGTGAGTTTTAATTTATGGAAATTACTATCCAATTATTTTGGTGCGCATACCATTACCATGCACAATCAAGAAACAAGTGATGAAAATGAATTTTTTGAAAAGAAATCGGGTTCTTTTTTAGGTATGTACGAAAGAACCAAGGTATCGCTAGATTTTTTTGAAGCCACAGGTCTCAGTAGTTTACAATCGGTGCTGCCTTATTTTAAAAAAGCAGCTAGAAGTATTTTGGTGCATAATAGTTTTACGAGTGCTGCAGACATTAAAGCTGTTCAAAAAGAAATGCCCAATAGTTTTTGGTGTTTATGTCCCAATGCGAACCAGTATATTGAAAAAACAATGCCACCTATTGAATTGTTGCGTACTAATAATGCTGAGATAGTCATAGGTACCGATAGCTATGCAAGTAATTGGTCTTTAAATATTTTAGATGAAATAAAAACTATTCAAAAACATAATCCATCTATTCCACTAGCTGAAATGCTTTGCTGGGCAACACTTAATGGGGCGCGTGCCTTACAAATGGATAAGGTATTGGGTAGTTTTGAAAAAGGAAAAAAACCTGGGGTTGTTTTAATTGAGGGTGTTGATACCAATGGACTTCTTTCAAAAACAAGTTCTACCCAAAGACTTATTTAATAATTATTTCTAGTGACTAATACAAATTACTTACTAATACAAGTTCGGATAGTCTGTAATAATGCCATCTACCTTTAATTGTATTAAAGTATTTATTTCTTCTTTGGTATTCACCGTCCAAGGAATGACTTGAATATTTTTTTGATGACAGTAGTCAATCATTGCTTGGTTTACATATTTATATTCTGGGCTATAAATAGTAGGTTGAAAACCCAGTAATGCAATTTGCTTTTCAGCATTAGCACAGTCTGCACCAAACACTAAATAGGAAGTTTTAATACTAGGATATTTTTCATGTAGTACACGAAGGGGCCTTAGATCAAAACTTTGTAAACTTGTTCTATCCAAAATATTTTTCTTTTCTAAAATATTTACTACTAATTCCACAAACTCATCAGGAGCCGGATGTTCGGTAATATCTTTACCCTCCACCGATTTTATCTCAATATTATAATTCATTTTTCTACCTATAGTCTTTGACTTTGTTTCTACGCTATCTATTAAACTGCTAAGTGTTGGAATTGAAGCTGCTAATTTTTTTTGCCCCGTAAAACCAGGATGCGGTTTTAAACCCACATCATACTTTTCAAGGGCTGCATAATTCATTTGATAAATAATATTTTTATTCAGTTCGCTTACCTTAATAAAACTTCCATCGGGCTTTGTGGTAATTAATGGATTTAAAATAGGATCATGTGAAACCACTACTTGTTTGTCCTTGGTAATGGCTAAGTCCATTTCAAGGGTGGTTACCATTGCATTATCCATTACTGCTAACATTGCAGCTGTCGTATTTTCTGGCATTAAGCCCCTGCCACCACGATGTGCTTGATAATCCATTTTAATTTTTTTAATGTTAGTGGGATGTATGATGGAACAGCTGGTAAATGTTCCAAGCATTAAAATGGTAGTACTGATTAGGTTGAATTTCATAAGCTATAGTAGAATAAAGCTATCTAATTTTCGTAAATTGTGGTGTTAAATGTTCATTATGACTTTACCTATTTTATTTGGCATCATTGCCATTTTAATTATCATGTGGCGTAGACATCGTAACAGTAGAAATAACGATTAAACACCTACCTCAGCACTTCCTGCAATATAGGCAAGGACTTGATCTCACTGAATTTTTTATAGTGCCAACTGAGTGATAATTGAAAGAGTTCCAATATTTTTTTTCTCTGTGTGCCACTTAAAACAATAGTATCTAAGTCATTATAAAATTGAACTTGTAAAAAACTAGAGGCCGTTTCTGCTTCAAGGCCTTCTAAAAAATAAGGATGCGAGGGAACCTTTTCTACAAACTGTCCTTCTCTTACATCTAATACCGAAGTGGTAGCGCTATATTTTCCTTGTAAGCCAAAACCCATATTTTGACTTAAATGAATTAAAAAATAAATAGGTAGGTTACCCACTAAACTAGGACCACCTTTGTCTAACTGTTTAAAAGTATCTTCTATTAAATAAAATAATTCTGGATGGGGTTCGGGTTGCATGGTTTGTTGTAAGATCTCTACAATATAAGTAGCTACTGCATTGCGCAGTACATCGGAATACACATTTTGATACACAAAATCCCAGCTCACCTCCTTTACCATTTGCAATTGCTTCATGGGTGAATGATACACTTCCATTTGTAAAATAGCTGCAGGCTGATAAAACACAGCTTTGTTTGCCCCTTTTTTACTGGTCACTCTCACCCCTTTGACCATGTATTGTTGTACACCAAAAAGTTCGGTATAGGCCGTCATAATAATACTCGTATCGCCATATTTTGTGACGCGTAAAACAATACCCTTGGTGTTATGTAACATAATTATTTATCAGACACTCTTGAACTGTTGCAAAAAGCGTAAGTCGTTCTGAGAGTATAAACGTAAATCGTTTACTTGGTATTTTAATTGCGCAATTCTTTCAACGCCCATACCAAATGCAAAGCCAGTATACTTTTCAGGATCAATATCAAAGTTTTTTAACACATTCGGATGCACCATACCACTTCCTAAAATTTCTACCCATCCTGTATGTTTACAAATATTACAACCTTTACCGCTGCATATTTGACAGCTAATATCCATCTCCGCACTAGGTTCTGTAAAAGGAAAATAACTTGGACGAAACCTTACTTTCACCTCTTTGCCAAACATTTCTTGTACGAAAAAATAAAGTGTTTGTTTTAAATCTGCAAAGCTTACATTTTCATCAATGTATAAACCTTCTACTTGATGGAAAAAACAATGTGCTCTTGCTGAAATAGTTTCATTGCGATACACACGGCCAGGACAAATTACACGAATAGGTGGTTTCTGTGTTTCCATTACACGCGCCTGCACACTAGAAGTATGTGTTCTTAATAACCAAGCCGCATTTTCATCAGTGGCTTCTTGTACATAAAAAGTATCCTGCATATCACGCGCTGGATGATCGGCAGGTAAATTCATCGCACCAAAATTATGCCAATCATCTTCTATCTCTGGTCCTTCTGCAACAGCGAATCCTAATGTTTTAAAAATAGAAACCATTTGATTGCGCACTAAATTTAAAGGATGTCTTGTCCCTACTGTAAATTCATCGCCTGGTAAACTGGTATCAATTTTGGAATCTAATGTAGTAGTATCTCCTAATGCAGTCACTAAGGCTTCTAGTTTTTCTTCCGCTGCTACCTTGAAAGCATTTAGGATTTGTCCGAATTCCTTTTTCTGCTCGTTAGCCACCGATTTCATCTCAGCCATCATATTTTTCACCAAACCTTTGGTTCCCAAGTATTTAATTCGAAAGGCTTCCACCTCGCCACTAGTGGTAGCCACTGTATTTTGGATTTCTTTAGTGATGGTTTCAATTTGTTGTATCAGTGGCTCCATGGTACGAAGATAAAATAAATCCTTACATTTGTTACTCGAGAAGTAATAAATACATGGAATACAATACAGCAAGAAGTTTAATGGGGATGAGAGAGTATGGCCGTCACGTTCATAAGATGGTGGACCATTTAATGACTATTGAAGATCGTGCCAAAAGACTAGAGCAGGCGCAGGTAGTCATTGAACTAATGGGCTTTTTGAACCCTCAACTAAAGAATATCGAAGACTACAAGCATAAATTATGGGATCACCTGTTTTTTATGAGTAATTTCCAATTAGACGTGGACAGCCCTTATCCCATTCCCACTAAGGATACCTATAAGCAGAAGCCCGATCCAATTCCCTATCCAAAGCGTAAAATTAAATATGCCCATTTAGGTAAAAACCTAGAATTGGTCATTGACAAGGCAATGGCGGAACAGGACCAAGAGAAAAAAGCAGGTTTTGCCCATGCTATTGCCCATTACATGAAACTGGCTTATAGTAACTGGCATAAAGAATTAGTACAAGATGATACGATTAGAGGAGAGTTAAACGCCATCACCGGTGGTGAACTTGAATTTAGCAATACCCCTTATATCAAACATCGCAATCAAAATTTTGAAAGAGATGAGTACCGTCCAGCAGCGGGTCGATGGCAGGGCAATCGCAATAATAATAGAGGTGGCCGCGGACCAAGCGGACCAGGCGGTAGCGGCGCCGGACGCAACAATAATAACCGCAACTTCAAAAAACGTTTTTAATTAAGTTTTGAAATAGTACAATGAGTTCATTCGAAGTCATAGGAGGAAAAGCACTTAAAGGAAATATTACACCCCAAGGTGCAAAAAACGAAGCATTACAAATTTTATCAGCAGTAGTTTTATCGGCAGAGCCAATTACCATTTCCAATATTCCAGCTATTGTTGATGTCAATTTACTAATAGAGTTATTGGAGGCAATGGGTGTAAGTATTGAAAAATTAAATGTAGGTGAATACCGTTTTCAAGCAGATAAAATAGATCCTAGTTATTTAGCCTCAGACGATTTTAAAACCAAGAGTGGAAGATTGCGCGGTAGCATTATGTTGGCAGGTCCCATTTTAGCTAGATTTAAAAAAGCTTATTTACCTAAACCAGGTGGAGATAAAATTGGAAGAAGAAGATTAGATACGCATATTATTGGATTTGAAAAACTTGGCGCTACCTATGCTTATGATGATAAGCTTGCCTGCTTTACATTAACAGCAGATAAACTAGTAGGTACTTATATGTTATTAGAAGAGCCTTCCGTTACTGGAACGGCCAATATTATAATGGCCGCTGTACTTGCTGAAGGCATTACTAGTATTTACAATGCAGCCTGCGAGCCTTATATACAACAGCTTTGCTTACTATTAAATAATATGGGGGCAAAAATTACAGGTATGGGTAGTAATTTATTATCCATTGAAGGCGTGACTAAATTAGGCACTGCCACGCATAGAATTTTACCTGATATGATTGAGATTGGTTCATTCATTGGGCTTGCTGCCATGACCAAAAGTGAAATCACTATTAAAAATGCAGGAGTGGCACACTTAGGTATTATTCCAGAAAAATTTCGTTTACTAGGAATTGATTTTACTATAAAAGGAGATGATATTTATATCCCGGCTCAAGATATTTATGAGATACAAACTTTTATGGATGGTGGTATCTTAACTATTTATGATAATCCTTGGCCAGGCTTTACCCCCGATTTATTAAGTATTGTTTTAGTCACTGCCATTCAAGCAAGAGGTAGTGTACTGATTCATCAAAAAATGTTTGAGAGCCGTTTATTTTTTACAGATAAATTAATTGATATGGGGGCACAAATTATTTTGTGTGATCCACACCGTGCCACCGTTATTGGATTGGCGCGTAAATATCCACTGCGTGGTATAACGATGAGTAGCCCTGATATTCGCGCTGGGCAAGCCTTGCTGATTGCAGCATTAAGTGCAGAAGGAAAAAGCACCATTCAAAATATTGAACAAATAGACAGAGGCTATCAAAATATTGATACCCGATTACAAGCACTAGGAGCTCAAATACAAAGAATCTAAAATAAAGAACCCCGTATTTTTTCAATATCGGGGTTCTTTATTTACAATCTAATTATTTAAAACTTGGCCGGAGTGCCAAGTTCTAAAAAGAAAAAGAGCGAAATTTTCATTCTCGCTCTTTTTCTTTTTACCTATAATTATTTAAAACTTGGCCGGAGTGCCAAGTTTGGGTATACTCTTTTTAATAAAGGCTCTAAGGTGATCATTGCTAGTCGCTAAATCTTCTTTGCGCAAATACATCATATGTCCACTACGGTATCCTTCCCAAAACATTCTGTCTTGAATTTTTCCAGCAGGATCCATTTGCCACATATTATATTTAGCATTGAAATAATCGCAAGCGCCATCATAATAACCCGATTGCACTAGTAAATGTAAATACGGATTTTGCATCATGGCTTGACGTAAGTCGTCGCCAGAGTGGTTATTCGTATTATCCCAAGGGAAGGTAGGGCCAAAAATATAATAGTTTAAATCGGTCTTATAACCCAACTCATCTCTTAGATACATATTAATAGCAGGCGTGAAAGAATGCTCCCAAGAAGTAAGCTCAGCATTATAGTCAGGATTATCTCCTGCATCTAATTTATCAATACCAATATAACGAGAATCTAAACGACCCACTGTTTTTCCTTTATCGCGTAATAGTTCTTTCCAGAAATAATCAAAAGGAATGGTCATACTATAACGCGTTACTTCTGTTTCACCAATACCAATATAACGGGCTAGTTTTTTGATCACTTCTTTTTTCTTCTCTGCATTTAAAACACCACCTTGTGCAATGGCTGGCATTAATTCATTCACAGTAAAGGCTTCTACTTCTGGTAAGTAAGCAGTTAAGTCTTTGGATTGTAAATCGGCTGGTAATTTTTTATGATACCAAGCTGTAGCTGCCATATAAGGAACACGTAAAGCTGCACTGGTAGGGCCTTCGCGCTTAATACCTAAATCGGTGGGTGATACTAAAATTACTCCATTTAAATACATCCAATGTCTGTTTTGTAATTCTAAAGACAAACCAGATACACGCGTTGTACCATAACTTTCTCCAATTAAAAATTTAGGAGAAGCCCAACGTTTGTTTCTTCCAACAAAAGTATTTATCCAATCAGCTAAATATTTTACATCGGCGTTCACACCAAAAAATTTAGAAGTGGGCACCGCTTTATCTAAAATACGAGAGAAGCCTGTGTTCACTGGATCGATGTATACAATATCTGCAGCATCAATAATGGAATTAGGATTTTCTTCGAATCCATAAGGTTGAATAGGATAACCCTCATCATCAATTTTTAATTTTTTAGGACTGGTATACCCTAAGTGCATCCAAACACTGGCTGTTCCCGGACCTCCATTAAATGAAATAACCAAGGGACGTTCGTCCTTATTGGTCACATCGGTACGCTCATAGTACACATAAAATAAACCAGCAATGGCTTTTCCTTCATCATCCCAAACAGGCATGGTTCCGGTCACCACTCTATAAGGCACTTTTTGTCCCTTGATAGTAATTTCCCCTTTATTTTCAGTTTTGGCTTCTAAAGAAAGTTCTCTTTTAAAACTTGGGTTTTTATCTTCCGATTTAGTAGCTGGTTTAGCAGCCGTTTCCTCGGTAGGCTTTTGTGCTTGCGCTATAAAGGCAAGTAGCACTAATAAATACGTAAATAGTTGTTTTTGCATAAGGCTATTATTAGTTTGAATTATTTTTTCTACTGCTAAATATACATCATAATTAGATTTTTGCTAGCCCTCAGTATAATTATTTATTTAGGTAGTATTTGTGTAATTTAGAGCGAAGAAAAACAAAACCGGTTAAACCATAAAGGATGTCAGAAGCCCTCCATAAACTCATTATTTTAACTGCTCCCTCAGGTGCAGGAAAAACATCTATTGCGGCTTATTTATTAAAGCAAATGCCTCAGTTATCCTTTTCGGTATCTGCCACTACAAGAGCTCCAAGAGGCAATGAAAAACAAGGGGTTGAATATCATTTTATGTCTTTGGCTACATTTGAAGGACATATTTATCAAAATGATTTTTTAGAATACGAGATGGTGTATGAAGGGGTTTATTATGGTACTTTACAATCGGAGTTGACCCGCATTTGGAATGTTGGAAAAACTCCTGTTTTAGATATCGATGTCAAAGGTGCTATTAGAGTGCAAAAAAAAATAGGGGCTAATTGTTTATCTATTTTTATTATGCCGCCCTCTATTGAAATTTTAAAAGAGCGCTTGGAAAATAGAAAAACAGAAACAGCCGAGAGTATAGAATTGCGTTTAGATAAAGCAGCCTATGAAATAAGTTTTAGTAACCAGTTTAATGCAGTTATTCAAAATAATGATTTAGCCTTAGCTTGTGCTGAAACTGAAAAACTAATTACCACTTTTTTACAAAAATAAATTTCAAACACAGTTACTATATTTTGTTTTAAACTAATAAATAAATAATTATGTCATTACAAGGAAAAACCGTTTTTATCACAGGCGGTAGCAGAGGCATTGGAAAAGCAATGGCTTTAAAACTAGCGGCAGCAGGCGCTAATATTGTCATTGCTGCAAAGTCGGTAGAAGAGGACCCTCGCTTAGGAGGTACTATTTTTACAGCGGCTGCTGAAGTAGAAGCCATAGGGGTAAAGGCTTTAGCTGTGCAAGTAGATATCAGAGACGAAGCACAAATTGCAAATGCGGTGAAACTAACTGTAGAAAAATTTGGAGGCATTGATATACTTATTAATAATGCCAGTGCTATTCAATTAACTGATACGGCGGGCACGCCTAGTAAACGATTTGATTTAATGCATAGCATTAATGTACGCGGCACTTTTTTAATGGTACAACATGCGCTACCTTATTTAAGAAAATCGGCGCATGCACATATTTTAACTTTATCACCTCCCATTAATTTAGCTCCAAAATGGTTAGGACCACATGTAGCCTATACTATTTCTAAATACAATATGAGTATGATGACCTTGGGCTGGGCAGAAGAATTTAAAGATGATAATATTGCTTGTAATTCTTTATGGCCTAGAACCACCATAGATACTGCGGCGGTGCGCAATTTATTAGGTGGACAAGCATTAGCGAATATGAGTAGAACCACTGATATTATTGCAGATGCGGCGCTGTATATTTTAAGTAAAGAAAAATTAGCTTACAGTGGAAAATTATTTACCGACGAAGAAGTGCTGGCCGCAGAAGGCATCACCGACTTAGCGCATTATTCGGTAGTACCGGGGGCTAAATTATTTTACGATTTATTTTTATAGTATTTTATAAATTATTTTTATTTCAATTTAAAAAAACAAGTATGAAAAGAGTTTTAATATTAGTATTCGTGCTATTTAGTTTACAAGTAATTGCACAGAAAAAAAATAAACTGGACCCTGCGACTCAGCAAGTGAATGCAAATAAAGAAGCTGCAATAGCAGCTTTGAATGGTGCTTATGAAGCAGATAAAAAAACAGCCTTACAAATATGGGAATATGCAGAAGTAGGTTATAAAGAAAATAAAAGTGCTGCCCTACATGTACAAAATTTAAAAGCAGCAGGCTTTACAGTAGAAACAGGTGTGGCTGAAATACCTACTGCCTTTGTGGCTACTTATGGTAGCGGTTCTCCTGTAATTGGGATTCTTGCAGAATATGATGCCCTTCCAGGTTTAGCCCAAACAGCTAGCCCAGAAAAAAATCCTATTGATGGTAAAAATGCAGGCCATGGTTGTGGTCATCATTTATTTGGCACTGCATCGGTAGGTGCAGGTATTGCGATTAAAGAATTGATTGCTTCAGGAAAACTAAAAGGAACTATTAAAGTATATGGTTGTCCTGCAGAAGAAGGTGGAAGCGGTAAAGTATATATGGTACGTGCAGGTTTATTTAATGGCGTAGATGCCGTGATACATTGGCATCCAGGAAACGCTAATGAAGTAACCATGACAAGTGCCTTGGCAAATAAGTCGGCAAAATTCAGATTCTATGGTGTATCGGCGCATGCAGCGGCTTCTCCTGAACAAGGTCGTTCTTCTTTAGATGCAGTAGAAGCGATGGACAATATGGTGAATATGATGCGCGAACACGTTCCACAAGAAACAAGAATACATTATATCATCACAAGTGGTGGTAAGGCGCCCAATGTAGTGCCTGATTTTGCAGAAGCCTATTATTATGTACGTCATCCAAAACGCAAAGAGGTGATGGATATTTTTGATAGAGTAGTTAAAGCTGCAGAAGGTGGTGCACTTGGAACAGGTACTACTATGAAGTATGAAATTATTGGTGGTACCCATGATTTATTATTAAACAGAACTTTAGCAGAAGTCATGCAAGCTAATTTAGAAAAAGTAGGAGGTGTTACTTATACAGAAGCAGAAAAAGCATTTGGTAAAAAATTACAAACAAGTTTTTTTAGTCAAGCACCCCCTATGGAAGAAGCGGCAACTATTAGACCTTTAAAAATAATTCCTGATGCTGGTGATGGTTCAACAGATGTAGGTGATGTGAGCTATGCCTTGCCCACTGTAGGTTTAAGCGCTGCTACTTGGATACCTGGAACGCCTGCACATAGTTGGCAAGCGGTGGCTTGTGGTGGAACAGAAATTGGTACAAAAGGAATGCTGGTAGCTAGTAAAACAATGGCACTTACCGCAATTGATTTATTTAGTAATGCAAATATTATTAAAACGGCTACTGAAGAATTTAATAAAGCAAAGGGTAACTATAATTATAAAGCAATACTTGGCGACCGTAAACCAGCGTTGAATTATAGAGACTAATCAATGTTGGATTCTGGTTTCATCTGAGGAAAGAACAACACATCTTGAATAGAGGGTTGGTTCAACATCATCATGCATAATCTATCAATGCCAATGCCAATACCTGATGTAGGTGGCATGCCGTATTCTAGGGCTCTTAAAAAATCGTGGTCAATAAACATGGCCTCATCATCGCCGCGCTCCATTAAGCCTAATTGCTCTTCGAAACGCTTGCGCTGATCAATAGGGTCGTTTAACTCCGTATAAGCGTTGGCTAATTCTTTGCCATTCACCATTAATTCAAAACGCTCTACTAAGCCTTCCTTGCTACGATGCTTTTTAGTAAGCGGGCTCATTTCAATAGGATAGTCAATAATAAAAGTGGGCTGTATATATTTAGGCTCGCTGGTCGATCCAAAAATTTCATCAATTAATTTACCCTTGCCAATCGTAGGTGCTACATCAATATGTAATTTTTTACAAACTTCTCTTAAAGCTGCTTCATCCATTCCTGTAATATCAATACCTGTATTTTCTTGAATGGCCTCTATCATACTAATACGTCTATAAGGTGCTTTAAAATTTATCGTTTTATCGCCCACCATTAATTCAGTTGTGCCATGTAAGGTCATCGCAATTTTTTCAAAAAGTTGTTCAGTAATTTCCATCATCCATAAATAATCCTTGTAAGCTGTATACCATTCCAAAACAGTAAATTCTGGATTATGCGTACGGTCCATTCCTTCATTTCTAAAATTTCTACTAAACTCATATACCCATTCGAATCCTCCCACGATTAATCTTTTCAAATACAATTCATTCGCAATACGCAAATAAAAAGGAACATCTAATGCATTATGATGTGTCGCAAAAGGCCTTGCTGCAGCGCCTCCTGGGATAGCTTGCAGTACGGGTGTATCCACTTCTAAAGCACCACGACTATTTAAATATTCACGAATAGTAGCCATCAGTAAAGTACGCTTTACAAAAGTTTCTTTTACAGAAGGATTAATAATTAAATCGGCATAGCGTTGACGATATCTAAATTCTGGATCGGTGACTGCATCAAATACATTTCCTTCTTCATCTCTTTTCACCACCGGAAGTGGCTTCAAAGATTTTGCTAACAAAGTAACAGTGCTAGCATGTACCGATGTCTCTCCTGTTTTTGTAATAAATACATAACCCGTAGAGCCAATAATATCTCCAAGGTCCATTCCGTTTTTTGTAATCGCATCCCAGTAAGACTTGTCCTCACCCGGGCAAATTTCATCTCTCTTTATATATAGTTGTAAAATACCCTTATCATCTTGTATTTTAACAAACATGACTTTACCCTTATCATTCACACTCATAATTCTACCAGCCACACAAACAGCAGCATAGTTTTCCTTATTTTCTTCGGTATAGTTTTCCTTAATATCATTAGAATAATGAGAAACAGGATATAAAGGAGCTGGGTAAGGATTAATACCCGCCGCCTCTAAATGCTGTAATTTTTCACGTCTTATAATTTCCTGTTCTGATAGCGATTGACTCATTGATATTATATTATTAGTGCAAAAGTAAAACTTAGCAGTCAATTAACGAAAGAAGCCTTCTTGAACGGCCGAATAACTTAATTGGATTAAATCGCCTGCTTGCATACCCGAGATAGTAAAACTGCCTATTTGAGAGCGAATTAATCTAAGTACGGGGAAATTTACAGCAGCAAACATTTTGCGCACCTGTCTATTCTTGCCTTCTGTAAGTTGAATTTGGGCCCAAGAAGTAGGGATATTTTTTCTAAATCGAATAGGAGGGTTTCTTTCAGGCAGCTCAGGGTTGGCCTCTAACAGACTCAATAGCGCAGGCTGGCTATTATACTTAATTCCGTTCACATTAATAGTAACTCCCTTAGCGAGTGTCTCAATAGCCTCTGTTGTTATATTACCTTCCACTTGTACCCAGTAAGTTCTTTTATGTTCAAAACTTGGATGCAATAGTTGATGATTCATTTTTGTATCGTTTGTCAAAAATAATAATCCTTCACTATCATAATCTAGTCTGCCTACCGGATAAACATCATTAGGAACTACTATGATATCTTTCAAGCATAATTTATTATCGGTCGAAGTGAACTGCGACAATACTTGAAAGGGTTTATATAATAAATAGTAGTCGCTCAATGTAGTCGTTCTTTTAATAACAAAGTCCCCCTGAATGCTCAAGAGGACCTCGTATATAGATGGGTTAGTAAGTACGGGAATCAGATTCCCTTCACAATATTAAATATACTTTTTTCTAATTCAAAAAATATTTTAAACAAATTTTTTAACGTTATCCACAATTGGGCACAATTGACTATACAATAAAATTAAAATTTAGAATGATTTATTGAAGTTTATAAAAATATTTTCTTTGTTAATTTTTTTATTAAGGGGCTGAAACAATGATGAATAAAGGCTTTCAGAAGATGTCATTTTTATATTCTACATACAATTATTTTACTTTTATTATAAGCTTATTATACAATAAGGGCTTCTTTTTAAAGAGAAATTGGTGAAAAAGATTTTTTTATAAAAAAGGGGCATTACCTTTGATTTAGGCCAAAAACATACTTATGAAGCTTTCTACACCCATTTCGGTTAAATGGTTATCAACCCTAACCTCGTCTGAATTAATAGGTAATACCTCTTTAGAAATTACTGGTGTGAATGAAATTCATCAAGTGGAAAGCGGTGATATTGTCTTTGTAGATCATCCAAAATATTATGATACTTGCTTAAATAGTGCAGCTACCTGTATCATTATTAATAATAAAGAGGTAACCCTACCAGCGGGTAAGGCATTACTCTATTGCGAAGACCCCTTTGATGCCTATATAAAAATTGTTCAACACTTTAAACCATTGCAAATAAGTGATAAACCTATTGATGAAAATGCAATCATTGGTGAGGGTACTATCATAATGCCACATGTATTTATTGGAGCCAATGTTATTATTGGAAAAAATTGCTTGATTCACCCTAACGTAAGCATATTAGCAGATACTATTATTGGAGATGATGTAATTATACAAGCGAATACCGTTATTGGCAGCGATGCCTTTTACTATAATTCCAAAAAGAACCGTGCCGCCTGGTATAAAAAATTACTAAGCTGTGGCAGGGTCATTATTGAAAATAAGGTGGAAATAGGCGCCTGCTGTACAGTGGATAGAGGCGTGAGTGGAGACACTATTATAGGTATGGGTACCAAAATTGATAATATGGTACATATTGGACATGATACTCAAATTGAAGCCAACTGTTTATTTGCAGCGCAAGTGGGTATTGCGGGAGGGGTTAAAATAAAATCGGGGGTGACTATTTGGGGTCAGGCCGGAGTGAATAAAACATTAACCATTGGAGAGAACGCAGTGGTTTTATCTCAGGCTGCTGTTTTATCAAGTATTGAAGGCAATAAAGTATATATGGGATTTCCTGCCGAAGACGCTTCTATAAAAAGAAGAGAACTAGTTTGGATTCGTCGTATTCCAGCTCTTTGGAAAAAAATAATGGAAAAGGAATAATTGAGTAAGCGTAATGGAGAAAGTTTTAGAGAGAGTAATAGACAGAGCATCATTTACTTAAGTTGATGCAGCTCTGTTAGCTCTGCACTCACTCTTTTTATAGTGGTATCCATACTGCGATATTTAAAAGAAGGAAAAGCCATTAAAAATTTCTCATTATTAAAATATACTTTAGCCTGTGCAGTAGCTGCAGTCTCTTTTGTAAGTAGTGGAGTTTTACCCGTAAATAAGGATTTAATAGCTTCTAATCTCCAAACAATAGCTGCTAATAAAGGAGTTACTTTTCTAGAAGGAGGTTTTTTATCAAAGGCATTCGCAATTTGCGTAAACACTGTTTGATAACTTAAGTTTTCTGCACTTATAATATAACGCTCGCCTACAATAGGGCTATCCATTAATAATTGCATGGCGTCTACAACATCTAGTACATCCACAAAACCACTGATACCAGTAGTATACCAAGGGAACTGATGATAACTTGATTTAAATATTTCTGAAGATCCTTTGTTCCAGTCTCCTGCGCCAAATATAATAACCGGATTTACAATAGCTATATTTAATCCCTCTGCCATCCCTCTCCATACTTCCATTTCTGATAAGTACTTTGATTTACCATAAACACTATTGCTTGTTTCAGGAGTCCAATGCATGGTTTCATCTATAGGAACGTCTTCTCTAATTCTTCCAAGTGCAGCCACCGAACTTACAAATACAAGCTTTTCTACTTTTTTATCTATACAAATATTAACAAGATTCGCCGTGCCTTCTTGATTCGCCTTCATCATCATCTCAGCTTTACTTGGAGAAAAAGAAACAATCGCAGCTGAGTGATATACATGTATTGCACCTTCAATAGCAGCAGTCAATGCCGATACATCTAATAAATCGCCTTCTACCCACTGCACTTTTTCAGCACCTTTAAAACTAGGTATTTGATTACGGTATAAGGCCCTTACTGTTTTTCCTTTAGCTACTAAAGATTGTATTAAATGTGAACCCACGAGTCCACTCGCACCTGTTACAAATATCATGGGCTACTTTTTATCTTTTAATAATCTAGAGAGGTCTTGCTTCAGCTGTTCTATTTCCAATGCTTTTAGACCATCGTAAATTTTACCCCTTACTTTACCTTCTCTATCAATGAGTGCAAAAAACTGAGTATGTATAAATTGATCTTCTATTTTTTCTACATTATTTTTAGGATCATCTAGTAAATAAGAACCACGGGCCATTAGGTATAAACTATCTTTTCTGCCTGTTAAAAAAATCCATTTTTTAGTGTCAACACCTAAAGAATCGGCATATCTTTTAAGCACTGGAACTGAGTCTGTGCCTGGATTACAGGTATGCGATACAATTTGAAAATCGGGATCGGTTTTATAAATACTATAAATATCTTTCATGTTAGTATTCAGCTTTGGACAAATACCTTTACAAGTGGTAAAAAAATATTCTACGACTGTAATTTTATTAAGTAGTTCTTTATCGCTAAAGGCCTGGCCATCCTGATTGGTAAAATGAAAAGGTTGAACATAACTAAGTACCGGTAATTGCACTTTCCAATTATCGGTGCCCTTAAATAAGAAATAATAAAAGGCAGCTAGTAAGAGAGAAAAAAATATAATATAGGTAAGCAATTTTTTAGACATAGGGCATTCATTTTGGAGCCTAAAGGTAATATTATTTTAGGGCAATTAGACTTAGGGAGAATTGGTTTATCTTTACACTATGTTTAAAAAATGGAATTGGGACGCTATTGGCATTGGGGCTTCGCTGGCCTGTGCCATTCACTGTGCTTTACTCCCCCTATTTTTTAGTAGTCTTCCCTTATTAGGTATTAATATTTTACACAATACTAGCTTTGAGTTAGGCATGATTATACTTTCTTTTGCCATTGGTGCCTATTCTTTATACCATGGCTATAAAAAACATCATCACTCTTACAGTCCCATTATTTTATTTACCCTAGGTATTGCGCTTATGTTAAGTAGAATGGTTTTTAGAAATATTGAAATTATTTTATTATTCCCAGCTGCCTTTTTTATTGTTATTGCACATGTCAATAACCATATGCGTTGTAGAGTGCATAACCACGCCCATGCAGACGATTGCGATCATTAATAAGTTGTAAAAAATTCTAGGAATTTAACTAAGCTAGGCTGTAACTCATTGCTCCGTCTTTTTCGTCTTTGATTTGAATGCCCATATCCATTAATTGATTTCTGATTTTATCGCTAGTGGCAAAATCTTTACGAGACTTTGCGTCACTTCGAATTTCAATTAATAATTGAATCACTCCATGTAATTGTACTTGATTGGCGCCCTCTAGAACTTTTAGGCCCAGTATATTTTCAATAAATAGAGTTAACTGTTTTTGTGCGAAGCTCCAGCTTGCACCAGCTATGGCGTCAGCTGCTATATGTTTGTCCTTTAGAGAATTAATCAAGGGTGTTATTTCAAATAAATTAGCCACCACTTTTGCAGTGTTTAAATCATCGTCCATAAATTCACCCAATTCATTCACCCAAGTGATAAGTTGTTTATCTAAAGCAGCATCAGAAGCAATAGTATTGTTTGTAAAGCTTTGTGCCTTTAACCACTCGTAGGCTTCCATTAATCTTTTCAATGCTTTTTCAGAGGCTTGTAAGGCTTCGTTGCTAAAATCTAAAGTGCCGCGGTATTGACTTTGTAAGATAAAGAACCTTACTGTCATGGGAGTATAGGCCTGTGTTAAAATAGGATGAGTCCCTTCAAACAATTCGCTTAGTTTAACCACATTGTTATAGCTCTTGCCCATCTTGCGACCGTTAATGGTAATCATATTATTATGTACCCAATAACGCGCAGGCATTTCATGATTGCAAACCGTGCTTTGTGCAATTTCACATTCATGATGTGGAAATTGTAAATCCATTCCACCTCCATGTATATCAAATTGTTTACCTAAGTATTTAGTAGCCATGGCAGAGCATTCAATATGCCAGCCCGGAAACCCTTCTCCCCAGGGGCTTTGCCAACGCATAATATGTTCAGCAGGGGCTTTTTTCCATAAAGCAAAATCTACTTTATTTTTTTTCTCGTCTTGATTATCTAATTCACGCGTAGTATCTAATTGATCTTCCAAATTACGCCCGCTTAAAATTCCATAAGGCTGATTTTTTTTGGAATAGACATCGTTGTACTTAATGACATCAAAATAAACCGAGCCATTGGCTTCATAAGCAAATCCGTCTGCTATAATTTTTTTAATCATTTCTATTTGCTCCACAATATGTCCAGTAGCGGTGGGTTCAATACTAGGGGGTAAATTATTAAACTGCTCCATGGCGAAATGATATAAGTGCGTATATTTTTGCACTAGTTCCATGGGTTCCAATTTTTCTAAAATAGCCTTGGTCGCAATTTTATCTTCTGCTTGTTTTCCTTCTTCTTCAAAATGCCCTGCATCGGTAATATTTCTTACATAACGTACTTTATACCCTTGGTGCATGAGGTACCTATATAAAATATCAAAAGTGATAAAGGGACGTGCATGACCTAAATGACTTTCCCCGCTTACCGTAGGACCACAAACATACATACCCACATAAGGTGCGTTGATAGGTTCAAAAACTTCTTTTTGACGTGTAAGGGAATTGTATAATTTAAGTGACATAGTTTGAATTGCCTCAAAGATATTTTATTTTAAATTAAATAGGTTAAATCTTCTTTAAAATAAAGCAGGCTACTTCTTTAAAACAAGGTCGGCCATGATCATATGATGATCGCTTAGGTTTTCATCCATCGATTCCCAACCCCTTACCTCCCAAGCACTACCTGCTAATATATAATCAATTCTTAAAGTAGGGGTGATGCCTAAAAAACTAGCACCAATACCAAAGCCTTTTTCTAAAAAAGCATCCTGCCAATTTCCTTTTATAGTTTTGTAGGTATAGGAGCTTGGCACGTCATTAAAATCGCCAGTGATGATGGCTGGATAACTAGTTTTAGCAAGATTTGCTTTTACAAGTTCTGCTTGAATAGCTCTTTCCATAAAGGCATTGCGCATTTTTCGAAGTACTCCTTTTTTACCAGTTAAAGAAATGGATTTTGCCACAGTGGATTGATCGATGGCATCAAAATCTTTTTGCATAAATCGATAAGAAGCCAAATGGGTAGTGAATATTTGTATGGTATCGTCTCCTTTTAATATGGTTGCGCTTATTAAACTTTCCCCACTTAAATATGGGATGCGCGCTGCATTTATTATTTTATATTTTGAATAGATAATAGAACCTGCGTAATAATCGTTCTGAGTAATTTGAAAATCTTTAGAAAAAAAATAATAAGGATATTTTTTTATAAAATAATTAGCATGGTTCGCAATATCATCGGGCCTTTCATTGGTATTGTATTCTTGTAAACAAATTATATCTGGATTCCATTTTTGAATAGAATAGGACATGTCTTCTGTACGTAGCTTTAGACTGCTTGAAGGAGTAATGCCATTAAAGCCTTTTACATTCCAACTTAGTACGCGTAAAATATTGTTTTTTTTCTTCTGCGCAAAGGGCGTGCCCGGATGCCAAGCAAATACAGACCATAGTACCTGCCATCCTAAAGCAATTGTTATTAAAGGAAGCAAGCTCATGATGGGCTTAGCAATTAACCAAAAAATACATAATAAAATTTCAATGACAATTAAATAGGGCGTCATTAAGCCAAGAAATCCGTTGATCCAAATAAAAGAAGAAGGTGTAAAAAAGATGGGATATAAAAATAAAAGAGAAACGAATAGATTAAAAAAAAGAAACACTTTTTTCCCAAAGTTTCTAGCCCTAGATTTTTTTACCATGCGGATAGGGATTATAAAGAATTATTATTTTTTAGGGGCTAAACTATTATTTAACAAAGCTAATAGTTGATGCATCCATTTGCCTAAATCGGTGCCTTTATTTAATAACATTACATACAGAAGTCCGGTACTGGCAGCTACCAAATAGCTTACTAGTAAACTAAGGCTAGCATTTTCTAGACTTAGGGCTTGCACAACTAAATAGACCAAGGCTAGTATCCATACTGGTATGCCCCTACCTATATTTTTAAGAAGTCGGTACTGTGGTCTAAGGCTAACGACAGCCATGACCAATGCCATCACGCCTACTTCTGCTCCCATCATGGGTGCGTTAGCGCCTAATAAAATATAACTAAGCCCAGCTACAATACCTGCATAAAAATAAATAGGGAAAATATGTTTGTTAGCAGCTTGTTCTTGTAAAATAACCCCAAAGGCAGTTAGCCAAATCATGTTGGTGAGTAAAATCCAAAATCCATCATGCACCCAATAATAAGTTAGAATAGTCCAAGGTTGATGTAAAAATTCAGAAAGACTGCTAGGTAAAATACTTGGTTGCATTATTTGCGCATAAAACTGTTCTATAGGATAGCTATTTAAATAATACACCACTTTAAAAAATCCAATGAATGCATATACTACTAAATTAATAGAGAGTAGGGCTATTAAAGCATTATTGTCGGCGCCTAATAAAGGCTTGTTTGATTTTTCGTTTTGCATTAGTATGATGTTCCTTTCTTTTTCCAAATATAGACCAATATAAAACCAATGACAGCACCTCCCACATGGGCCCATCTGGCCACATTGTCTCCTGCTGCATTTTGTATGCCTTTAAATAATTCAAAAGCAAAATAGGCAATACCTAACCATTTTGCTTTGACAGGAAATAGAAAATAAATATAGATATAGGTATTGGGAAATAAATAAACAAAGGCAATTAAAATACCAAAGACCGCACCACTAGCACCTAGGGTAGCGGTACCAATGGTTTTATTATAATAGCTTGTAATTAAGTCCATGAGTTGCGGTGCCAAACCTGGAGTAGAAAGATTCACTTTATTATCGGCTAGTATTTGTGTTAGTGGTATATGATGTTTAGCTGAATAATTAAACACTGCATCTGTAAAGCCTGGGCCGCTGGTTTTACTAAGCATTATTAAACGCTCGTATTCGTTGGTCAAAGGCACGAGTTGATAAGATAGAATAGCTAAGTGAATGACTGCTGCGCCAACACCGCAGAGCATGTAAAAAAGTAAAAACCGCTTAGGGCCCCAAACATTTTCAAGTATAGAACCAAACATCCATAAAGCAAACATATTACCTAGTATATGAGAAAAGTCCCCATGCAAAAACATATGCGTGATTAATTGCCAAGGTTTATATAAATCGCTCTGCCAGGCATGTAATGCAAAATAGTCTTCAAAAGAAAAACTACTAGTAGGCCCTGCAAAAGTGTTTTGTGCTAAAAAAACTAGCCCATTAATTATTAATAAGTTTTTTATAATGGTAGGAAGAACTTCAAATCGGGTGGGCCTAAATTGCGTCATGCTTTATAATTTACGTATAATATTATAGTAAGTCTTTTCTTTTTAACTGCACTACATTTTCTATATGAAGTGTATGCGGAAACATATCAACGGGTTGAATTTTAGTAACCGTATACTTTTCATTTAATAAAGATAAGTCTCTTGCCTGAGTAGCAGGGTTACAACTTACATACACTATAATAGGTGCTTCCATGGCGAGTAACTTATGCACTAGTTTCTCGTGCATGCCCGCTCTTGGAGGATCGGTAATAATTACATCGGGCTTGCCATGGGTTTCAAAAAATGCATCATCACATATTTTAATCACATCGCCTGCAAAAAAAGCAGTTTCTGTTAAATTATTTAAACTAGCATTTATTTTAGCATCTTCTATCGCTTCTTCTACTACTTCCACACCAATAATTTTTTTAGCATTTTTACTACAAAATATGCCAATGCTACCTGTGCCACAGTATAAATCATACACAATTTCTTTACCGCTGAGTTCAGCAAAATTGCGTATGACTTGATATAATTTTTCTGCCTGCTTTGAATTGGTTTGAAAAAATGATTTAGGGCTTATCTTAAATTGAAAATCTTCCAAATACTCTGTGATATAGCCGCTGCCTGAATATACTTGAGGAACAAGGTCCTGCATACTATCATTGCGTTTGGCATTAATGGTATATAATAAGGTAGAAATTTCTGGAAAGCGTTCTAATAATGAATTAAATAGTTCTTCGCGTTTTTCTTTGGCCTCATAACCCAAAATTAAATTCACCATCCACTCTCCCTTCGTGGTGTTACGAATAAACATATTACGCACCCAACCAGTATGCTGTTTAATATTATAAAAAGGCATTTCATTTTCTATTGCAAATGCTGCTACTGCTTTTCTTAAATCGTTGGTGGGTTCTGCTTGTAAATAACATTTATCCACTTCTACCACTTTTTCAAAAAAACCTCTGGCATGAAATCCTGCTACCCCCGGGGCTTTTTCTAGTGTACTTATATCTCCATTTTCAGCAGCTGCCTTCATGGCCTTAAATTCAGAAAAGGGAATAAATTTTTCGGTGGCAAAAGTATACTCCACTTTATTTCTATAGCCTTGGGTTTGTTCGGCACCCATTATAGGCTCAATAGTTGGCAGGGACACTTTTGCTATTCTAGTTAAATTGTCTACCACTTGTTTATGCTTATACACTAATTGTTGTTCATAAGGAAGCATCTGCCATTGACAACCGCCACATACTCCAAAATGACTACAAAAAGGAGTGACTCTAATGCTCGAATAAGAATGAAAATGTTTTACAAAGCCCTCTGCCCAATCAGCCTTGTTTTTTTGAAGTTGAATATCAACAATATCACCCGGTACGGCACCTTCTACAAATACAACCTTACCATCCACTCTAGCTAGTGACTTGCCCTCAGCGGCATAATCTTCAATTAATACTTTTTCTAATAAGGGGGCTTGTTTAAATTTTCTCACGGAAACAAAGGTACTACCCAAGCATTATATTTAAGGTATATATTGTTATTTTTACCTAGCTTTTAAAAGAAAATAAAATAAGGATCCGATGAGAAAATTAGTATTTGTAGGCCTGGCCGGCTTTCTATTACCTCTTTGCTTAATAGCACAAAATACAAAGGGAACGCAAACTGCGAAGGCTAAAACAATAACAAGTGCTGCAGTAGTAGGACACTCCATAGAAATAGTTTTAAAACCTTATCAAAACACAAAAATTTATATAGGAACTAACTATGGTAAAAATAAGGTTTTAGCCGATTCTGCTTTATTAAACGCTAAAAGCGAGGGAGTCTTTGAATCTAAAACTAAATTAACACCGGGTATTTATTTTATAGTTTCCCCTAAGTATTCTATTTTATTTGATTTTTTAGTAGATGAATCACAACATTTTAAAATTATTGCGGATACCACAGCTATAAATGCGTTTCAAATTATAGGCTCTAAAGAAAATGATATATTTAAAGCCTACTCAAAATCAATCAATGATTTAGGCATGCAATTAAGTAGCCTTGAAAATAAATATAAGACTGCTACTAGTGCCAAAGACTCTGCCAACTTTAAAGAATTGTATTTAACAAAGGATAAAGAAGTAAAAGCAGCAAGAACAAGTGTGATTAAAGCTAATCCGGGTTCTATGACTAGCTTTTTTTTAAATGTGATGCAACGCCCAGAAGCCCCAGCCATGCCTTCTGTCAATGGCAAGCTAGATTCACTCTACCCTTACTATTATGTAAAAAATCATTTTTGGGATAATGTGGTTTTTAATGATAACCGTTTAATTCGTACGCCTTTTTTTGAAGACAAGCTAGATGAATATTTTAAAAACTATGTTTCTAGAGAACCCGATTCTATTATTGAAGAGCTACAGTATATATTAACAGTGGCTAAAACAGGGAAAGAAATTTATCCTTTTTTACTTTTTAAATTTACCAATAAATATATTGCTCCAGAATTCATGGGACAAGAAAAAGTTTTTTTACACCTGTTTCAAAACTTTTTTGCCAAAGGCGATACAGTACTTTTAAATGAAGCTTCCAAGAAATCCATTACAGAAAGGGCCTATAGTATGATGGCCAATCAATTGGGCTTAGCCGCACCTAGTCTCATTATTAATACCCCTGAAAACAAAAAAGTTTCTTTGTATGATCAAAAAGCAACTTATACCCTTCTTGCTTTTTGGGACCCCACTTGTAGCCATTGTAAAATAGAAATTCCAAGATTAGATTCTTTTTACAAAGCTTCTTGGAAGGATTTACAAGTAAAAATATTTTCAGTCAATATTAATTTTAAAGAATTAGTAGCTTGGAAAACCTTTATTAATGAAAATCATTTAGAAAATTGGACCCACGCCTATCAAACAGAAGAAGATTTAAACAAAGAAATAAAAGCAGGGATACCTACCACTATTCGTCAACAGTATGATGTATTTAAAACACCTACTTTTTATTTATTAGATAGTAATAAAAAAATTATTGCTAAAAATTTAAGCTTAGAACAGTTCAACGATTTTTTAGTAAATACAATTAAAAAGAAATAATAGTGGTGGTTCTTAATTAAAATACAGCGGCCACTGCATCTCTAACTACCTTTGGTTTACCCAAGGTGTAGTAATGTAAAACCTCTACACCAGCGGCTTTCAGCTCCTTACTTTGTTGAATTAACCACTCTGTTCCTACCTGCTCGCAGGCTTCGTCGGTAGTGGCTGCTAACATAGCTTTTTGTAAATCCAAAGGAATATCTACATAAAAAATATTCGGTAAAATAGTTAACTGCTTTTTATTGGTAATAGGTTTGAGTCCTGGAATAATAGGCACTTTAATACCAATGCTTCTACAAGCCTCTACATAGTCGAAATATTTTTTGTTGTCAAAAAACATTTGTGTCATAATGTATTCAGCACCTGCATCTACTTTCTCCTTAGCACGCGCTAAATCAAATTCCATACTAGGCGCTTCAAAATGTTTTTCTGGATAACCTGAAACGCCCATGCAAAAATTAGTTTTACTTCCATTCACAATATCCTTGTCTAAATATTCTCCATTATTTAAGCCTACCACTTGTTCTAATAATTCAAGGGCTTGCTTATTGCCATTGGGTTCTGGAATAAATGTTTTTTGATTTTTTTCAGCGTCGCCTCTTAAAACTAATAAATTATCAATGCCTAAAAATTGCAAATCAATTAGTGCATCTTCTGTTTCTCTTTTTGAAAACCCGCCACAAATAATATGGGGCACTGCATCTACATCATAATGGTTCATAATGGCCGCACAAATACCTACTGTGCCAGGGCGCTTACGTACATCAATTTTTTCCTCTGTACCATCTTCTCTTTTTCTTAAAACAGTTTCACTACGGTGATAAGTTACATTAATCCATGATGGCTTAAATTCCATTAAGGGATCTAAGTGTTCATATATGTTAGAAATGGTTTTACCTTTTAGAGGAGGTAATACCTCAAATGATACCAATGTATCTTTGGCCTTCGCCAAATGTTCCGTCACCTTCATATTCGATTTACTTTACTAGTGTTTGGGTTGTTTCTAAATAGAAACCTAACGCAAGACGCTATGATGCAAAAATATATAATATTATTAAGCTATGGGTCGAAAAGCCCTATTTACCCTTATTTTTGTGTAAATTTCTATTGTGATACTTGCTATACATACCGATAAGTTAATTAAACAGTACAAGGGCCGCAAAGTAGTGGACCAAGTAAGCATTTCTGTAAGGCAAGGTGAGATTGTCGGCTTATTAGGGCCCAATGGTGCGGGAAAGACTACCACTTTTTATATGGTAGTAGGCTTAATCGCCCCCGATGAAGGACGCGTTTTCTTAAATGAGGAAGATATTACTAGGCTTCCCATGTATAAAAGAGCACAAATGGGCCTAGGTTACTTACCTCAAGAAGCCAGTGTGTTTAGAAAATTAACGGTGGCTGATAATATTATGGCCGTTTTAGAAATGACCAAACTTACGAAGGGCGAAAGAGAATTTAAATTAGAAAGTTTATTGGATGAATTTAATTTACATCAAGTGCGAAATAATAATGGAGATAGTTTAAGTGGGGGTGAAAGAAGAAGAACTGAAATAGCGAGAGCACTGGCCGTTGATCCTAAATTTATTTTATTAGATGAACCTTTTGCAGGGGTTGACCCGATTGCTGTCGAAGATATACAGTCGGTGGTAGCTAGATTAAAATTAAAAGACATTGGTATTTTAATTACAGATCATAATGTTAACGAAACACTTTCTATTTGCGATAGAGCTTATTTATTAATAGAAGGAAAAATATTTAAACATGGTACTGCAGAAGAATTAGCAGAAGACGATCAAGTGCGCCGTTTATACTTAGGCACCAACTTTGAATTAAAACGCAAAGACTGGATCATTGAAATGGGCCAGAAAGCAAGATAAGTAAGTAATGAAAATATTTAGCCCCGCATTGTCAAGATTAGCGCGCCTTCGTTATGGGCAAATTGAACATTGGGTACATGATCCTATTTCAGCACAAAGAGAAGTATTACAAGATTTAATTACACATGGTCAGTATACACAGTTTGGTTTAAAATATCAATTTGCAGAAATATTTGATATTCGAAAATTTAAAGCTACTGTTCCTATTCACGAATACGAAGACCTCAAACCTTATATAGAACAAATATTAGAAGCAGAAGAAGGTGTGCTCTGGAACACGCCCGTACAATGGTTTGCAAAGAGTAGTGGTACCACTAGTGATAAAAGTAAATTTATTCCGCTCACTAAAGAAAGTATTGAAGACAATCATTTTCAAGCATCGAAAGATGTGCTCACTAGTTATTATCATGCACTACCCGATAGTGATTTACTCACTGGAAAATCTTTGGTGATTGGAGGAAGTCATCAAGTGCATCCCATTAAAGATGATATTCAATATGGTGATTTAAGTGCAGTCTTATTACAAAACTCTCCTTTCTGGGCAGGCTTTATTCGTACCCCAGAATTATCCATTGCCTTAATGGATGAGTGGGAAAATAAAATAGAAAGCTTAGCACAAAGTACGATTGAAGAAGATGTTACTTCTATTGCAGGCGTACCTACTTGGACCTTAGTCTTATTAAAAAGGATTTTAGAAATTACTGGGAAGAAGAATATAAAAGAAGTTTGGCCCAATTTTGAATTATATATTCATGGTGGCGTTTCTTTCACACCTTATAAAGAACAATTCAATAAAGTCATTGGACCTAATTGTAATTATATAGAAATATATAATGCCAGTGAGGGATTTTTTGCGGCGCAAGATAGAGTCAACGAAGAGGGTATGCTACTCTATTTACAACATGGCATTTTTTATGAATTCATGCCTACGGAAGAATATGGAAAGCCACATCCTATTACTTATGGATTAAATAAAGTAGTGGTTGGAAAAAATTATGCCATTGTTATAAGTACCAATGGAGGGCTATGGCGTTATTTAGTGGGGGATACTATTCAATTTGTTAGTACAAGTCCTTATAGAATAAAAGTAAGCGGCCGCTTAAAACAGTTTATCAATGCCTTTGGAGAAGAACTTATTGCAGATAATAGCGATAAGGCCATTAGTGAAACCTGCTCTGCCCTGGGGCTTACTATTAAAGAGTATACAGCAGCCCCTATTTATATGTCGGATCAAAATAAGGGAGCACATGAATGGTTAATTGAATTTGATGAAAACCCTATAGACCTTGAAGCCTTTACCCTTTTATTAGATAAAAATTTACAAGCAGCCAATAGCGACTATGAGGCTAAGAGACATAAAAATATTGCACTAGGTCTTCCTCAAATAACAGCTGTGAGAGTAGGTTGTTTTCATCAATGGCTCAAACAAAAAGGAAAAATAGGTGGACAACATAAAGTGCCCAGACTCTCCAATGAGCGTAAATTTATAGAGGAATTAAAATTGATTCACGAACAAGGATAATAAAAAATACTATGATTGAAACCTTAGGTTGGATTGCGACCGCTGTTGTGGTGGGTTCATTTGGCATACAGGATCAAAGAAAATTAAGGATAGTCAATATGTCCGGTAGTATTCTTTGGATTGGCTATGGTTTTTTAAAACAGGATAATCCTATTATATTTGTGAATATTAGTATTATGGTAATGCATTCTTATTGGTTTATTAAAAATAAAAAATAATGAAACTATTAACAGGAAAAGTAGCCATTGTAACCGGAGCCGCAAGAGGCATTGGTGCAGCGATTGCTTTAAAATTAGCTGAGCAAGGAAGTCATATTGCTTTTACTTATGTAAGCGATACCAGTGCTGAGAAAGCAAATAGTTTAGTTGCTGAAATAGAAAAATTAGGGGTGAAAGCAAAAGCCTATAAAACCAATGCAGCCGATTTTGCAGCATGTGAAAGTTTTGTAAATGAGGTAGTAGCTAGTTTTGGTACGGTAGATATTTGTGTGAACAATGCAGGTATATCAAAAGATAATTTATTATTACGCATGACCCCAGAACAATGGGATGATGTTATTAATACGAATTTGAAAAGTATTTACAATATGACCAAGCATGTCATACGCCCTATGATGAAAGCAAAAAGTGGAAGTATTATTAATATGAGTTCTATTATTGGCATTCGTGGTAATGCAGGACAAAGTAGTTATGCAGCAAGCAAGGCCGGTATCATTGGCTTTACAAAGTCTATTGCTTTAGAAATTGGTAGTCGTAATATAAGATGCAATGCCATTGCGCCTGGTTTTGTAGAAACCGACATGACGCATTATTTAAACGAAGGTGATGCAGGAAAAGCTTTCTTGGATAAAATTCCTTTAGGGCGTTTTGGAAAAGCAGAAGAAATTGCGAACACTACTTTATTTTTAGCAAGTGATTTAAGTAGTTATATCACAGGACAAGTAATTAGTGCTTGTGGTGGTTTGAATATTTAATTAAATTCTAGCGTCAATTTCTTTTTTCAAATCGGCATAAATACTTTCTACGGTTCCTTCACCAGTAACCATTACTACCTTATTAAATTTTAAATAATAAGTAGCTACCGCCGTTGTTTTATCATGGTACTCTTGTATTCTTGCACGTATAATGGTTTCATTCGTATCATCGCTTCTTCCCGATGTTAAACCACGACCTAATAATCTTTTCACTAATTCTTCTTCGCTCACTTCTAAGGCTAATACTAGATTAATCTCATTATTTTTTTCTTTCAATAAATTATCTAAAGCAACACATTGCGCAGTGGTTCGCGGAAAGCCATCAAATAAAAAACCTTTGGCATCGGAATGCGCGTCTATAAAATTACCCACCATGCCAATCACTACTTCATCTGGAACCAATTGACCCGCGTCCATTATGCGCTTGGCCTCCATTCCTAAACTAGTTTGATTGCCAATTTCTGATCTTAATAAATTACCAGTGCTTAGGTGCTGTAAACCAAAAGATTCAATGATATTTTCACTTTGAGTTCCCTTGCCACTGCCTGGAGGGCCAAATAAGATTAGATTAAACATGCTGTAGAGTTGAGTTCAAAGATACAGAACTGCCTTAAATTTTAAATAATTTTAAGTAGCAATCTCTGTCAATTTTGAAAATTTCGATATTGCTAAAATTTTATGAGTCTCTAAACAAAATAGATGAATAGTTGTTAGTATTTTTAACATTGAAATAAGATCTATGTATAAAATCATCTTTTGTTTACTATTATTAAGCACGGGAGCCTGCTCTCAGAGCCCCAATAATAGCCCATTAAAAAAAGCTCCTATGTCAACAAGCGAAAACAAGTACTATTCAACTACCAGTAAAGAGAAATTAGTATTAGCCGATAGCGTTTGGAAACAAGTCTTATCCCCCGAAGTATATCAGATTTCAAGACAAAAAGGAACCGAAAGACCTTTTACTAGTGCCTTTGAAACCAGCAAGGAAGTGGGTACTTTTCATTGCGCTGCCTGCGGCAATCCCTTATTCAAAAGCACAGCCAAGTTTGAAAGTGGTTGTGGCTGGCCTAGTTTTTTTGAACCCATCACCAAGGGCTCTATAATATATATACCCGATAACACACTTGGTATGAGGCGTACCGAAGTAGAATGCGGAAAATGTAAGGGGCACTTAGGACATGTATTTGAAGATGGTCCACCACCCACAGGACTTCGTTACTGTATTAATGGAGTGGTACTTAGTTTAGAAAAATAATTACATCTTAAATAAACAAGACGTATTTACGCAGCAGTAACTAAACTTGCTTTATGTTTTTTCGTAAAATAATACATTGCATACAGGGTAATAAATACGCCTACAAAAGATAGTATCATTACACTTTGTGAAAAAAATTGGGTCCATTTTATTTGTAGGCTCATTCCTTCTTTTGCGAGCATCACGCTCACGCTTCCTACATAACCCACCGAATCGGCCACGTATATAAAGAAGCCTGCATTGCCTTTCATGGAAAAGGCAGCAATGAGTCGATCAAAGAAAATAGAATTAAAAGGAATGTACACTAAGTATAAGCCTAGTCCTACAAATATCATCCACCAGAAAGGATCTAATAAATGTTCTGAAAAATAATAAGTAGAAACGCCTGCTATTATAAAACCCAGTAAAATAAAAACATGGGCCACCATTAATGCCTTGAAACTATTTTTAATAAGTACAACGGCTCCCATAATAATTAAAATAAAAATGGTAATCGGAATTTCTGTTTGCGTAAAAATAGAGGGTCTTGAACTAAAGCCCATCTCCTTCCACATATCTGCTGAAAAATTATCACGTATATCTCTAAAAATAGTGGCGAATAAATAAATAGCTACAAAGGCAATAATACCTGGTAAATATTGTTTCAATAAAAACTTTCGCTCAATGCCCGTCATAGGAACGCGTTTAGTTCTAAGTATTTCATCTTCTTCAGAAGGGGGGGGTACTTTTTCTAAACCATAAACACATATAATCAGCGGTAAGGCAAAAACCAATCCTGTACAAAATGGAACCCAAAATTCAGTAATATGGTATTGTGCCATTAACCAGGCCCCCACCGACTTTACCCATCCCGATGAAAATATAAAACTCACAGCCAGCGCAGCCCCAATAAAATCGGTACTCTTGCGTCCTTCTACATAAGAAAAAACAACCCCCCATAACATGCCTAAGGGAAACCCATTTAAAAATAAGAACACTACATTATAAGGTGCAGGTACAAGGGCAAACAATAGCCAAGCAAGCCAAGAAATACCGGTTAATAAAAAAATAATTTTATACCTATTTACTTTTTGAAGCCCTGAGATAAATTTAATACCATAAAATTTAGCCAACATGTAGCCTAGCATTTGGCTAATGACTAGAGCCGTTTTATAAGCAATGGGGCCAAAGCTGAGTCCATCAAATGTGCAAACAGTAAATGATTTTCTAAAACCAAAAATAAATACATAAGTCCCGAAAGAAACAAGGGCTGCATAGAGTGCAATGGATTTATCTTTGGAAAGTAGTGGCATATTTATTGTTTTTAATGGTATCTCAAATTTACATTTTAAACATGTATAATATTGACTAAATTAGTGTTTTATGAAACGACCTTCTATTTGTATATCTCCCATTGACTGGGGTCTTGGCCATGCCACTAGGTGCATTACGCTCATTAAGGCCTTTGAAAAATTAGGATATCAAGTATATATAGCAACAGAAGGATATCATGAGGTCATTTTAAGAGAAGCCCTACCCAATGCGCATTTTTTACATTTAAGAGGCTACCGCATTCGCTATGCTAAATGGGGGTTTATCCTTCCTATTGTACTTCTTTTTCAAGTGCCTAAAATTATATATAGTATAATTTATGAAAACAATTGGTTGAAAAAAGCACAAGTGCAATATAAATTTGATTTAATTGTTTCCGATAATCGTTTTGGATTTTATCATAAACAAGTACCTAGTGTTTTTATAACACATCAACTGAATTTACAAATGCATTTTTCTTGGGCCACAAGCGCATTTCAAAAATTACAATATAATTGGTTAAAAAAATTTAAGGCTGCTTGGATTGCTGATATCGAGGGTGCTAATAATTTATCGGGCATTTTAGCCAATCCAAAACATAAACCTAGTATTCCTTTATGGTATATGGGTTGTTTGTCTAGACTCATCGATGAATCTAATCATACCGCTTCGCTGAGCGCTACTGTCCATACCGCCTCCTCTAATATTCATAACCAAACTGTTTTTTTAGGTATTGTTTCAGGACCCGAACCACAAAGAACCTTGCTTGAAAACTTATTATGGAAAGCAGGTAACAAATTAAATATTCCCTTTGTAGTCATTGCGGGCACTCCTTCTAAAGACCAGCCCAATAAATTAATAGAAGAAAATAAAAACGCTACCCTTTATGCCCATTTAGCAGCACCTGCATTAGTAAGAGAAATTAAACGTGCTGAATATATTATTTGCAGAGGGGGTTATACCACTTTAATGGAATTAATTCCTTTTGAAAAAAAATTAATTTTTATTCCTACCCCTGGGCAAACAGAACAAATGTATTTAGGAAAATTATGGCAACAAAAAAATTGGGCAGTCTGCTATGCGCAAGAAAATTTTAAATTAGATATTGCTTTAAAAGAAGCAAGTGGTTTTCATTTTAAACAAGCACCCTTTAAAGCTTTCTCCGTTGAAGCACTTGAAGCTGCTGTAAAGCAATTATCTTTATAAATATGGCAGTTCAAAAAATTAATATTGAAGAATTTATAATTGAAACAAGTGCAAGCATGGGTGTAGACATTGATCTTACCCTTCGTTCAAGCATTATTATAGATGTAAGAAGCCCTGCAGAATATGAACATGCACATATTCCAGGTGCGCTTACCCTTCCCTTATTTGATAATGAGCAGCGTGCCATGATTGGAACTACTTATAAAAAACAAAGTAGGGAGGCGGCTATTAAAGCGGGCCTGCCACTATTTGGAAATAAGATGCTGCCCATGATAGAGACAGTGGAAGCTTGGATAAAGGATAGACAAAAAGAAAATGATTTAACAAAGCCCACTATATACCTGCATTGTTGGAGAGGCGGTATGCGCAGTGCAGCGGTAGCTTGGTTATTAGACTTATATGGATATAAAGTAGTTCAATTAATAGGTGGTTACAAAGCCTATAGAAATTGGGTGCTGGAGCAATTTACGATTCCATACTCACTCAAAGTTGTAGGCGGTTACACCGGTTCTGGTAAAACAGAAATTTTACATGCACTTAAAGAAAAAAATTACGCTGTCATAGATTTAGAGGGGCTCGCAAATCATAAAGGTTCGGCCTATGGTGCCATTGGACAGTTGCCGCAACCCAGTCAAGAAATGTTTGAAAATATTGTAGCCAAAAAATTATTCGAAGAAAATAAAAATAATAATAGCATTTGGATAGAAGATGAAAGTCAAAGAATAGGAACAGTTTTAATTCCTACACCCTTATTTCATTTAATGCGTAGCAGCCCTTGTTATTTTATAACTATTCCTTTTGAGCAAAGACTAAACTTTATTATGGAAGGATACGGAAGCTTTGATCCAAAAAGTTTAATAGAGGCAACGATGCGCATTCAAAAAAGATTAGGTGGCCTAGAAACCAAGACTGCTGTGGATTATATTACAGCAGGCTCATTGAAGGAAGCCTTCTCTATTTTATTAAAGTACTATGATAAGTGGTATGAAAAAAATACAAAAAACGAAGTAGTTCCTACAATTAAGTTAATCCCGGTTTTGTCTGAAAGGGTGGATCCAAATCATAATGCTCAATTATTAGAAAAGCTAAGTGAATGATGGGTATCATCATTTATTATCTAAGTTTTTTGGTTATCTTCAATTTTATAAATTATGCAACAACTACTTGCTTGGTGGATGTTCACCATTAGAGGCTGGAAAATTGAAGGTAAATTTCATTTTGAATTACCTAAGTCTATAATGATAGTAGCACCTCATACACATTGGGTTGATTTTTTTATAGGACTCGCTGTTCGTAAAAAATTGGGTTTTATGTTTGTACATTTTTTAGGCAAGAGCGAACTTTTTTGGCCACCACTAGGTTGGTTTTTACGCTCCCTAGGCGCCTACCCTGTGGATAGACAGCATAAACAGAATATGGTAGACCAGGTCGTGGCTATTTTTAATAAAAAAGAAAGGTTTCATCTTGCTCTTTCTCCCGAGGGAACCCGAAAAAAGGTAACAAAACTAAGGTCAGGCTTTTATCATATTGCCAAAAACGCCCATATTCCCATAGTGATGGTGGGGTTTGACTTTGGCCAAAGAAGGGTGGTTTTTGCAGAACCCTTTTTTGCCTCTACTGACGAAAAAGCAGATAAACAGAATATTGTACAGTTTTTCAAGCAGTTTAAGGGCTATATTCCCGAATATGGAATCACCCAGGACCTTGAAAATTAACCCCTTGTTTAACAAAATATTGTTTTTCCATATAAACTATATTAGTATTTTTGTCCTAGACCTATTTATATTCATTTTAAATAAAACAGATACAGTATGAAAAGTAAAATTTTTTTAGCGCTTGCGGTTCTTAGCATTGGTGCTTATTCTTGCGTAAGTCCTAAGAAATTGCAGGAAGCAGAAGCTAAATACGGCCAGTTGAATGGAGCTTATGCCGATTTACAAGGTAAATACCGTGATGCACAAGATGCCATCACTAAAAGTAAGACAGATGCTGAAAGAGCTTCTGATAAAACAAAATCATTACAAAGCACTATTGACGAATTAAACAAACAAGTTGATTTCTTAAAATCAAATAATAATGTTGTTCTAAGTCAACTAAAAGATATGTCTGTAGTAACTGGTGCACAAGCAGAAAGTATTAAAAAATCATTAGACAATATTGGTGCCAAGGATTTATATATCCAAGGTTTACAAAGTTCAATGGCGCGTAAAGATTCTATCAACATGAACTTGGTGATGAATTTGAAAGGTGCTATTGGAGATTTAAACGATGGCGATATCAATGTGAAAGTGGATAAGGGTGTTGTATACGTTGACATTTCAGATAAATTATTATTTAAAAGTGGAAGCTTCACCATTACCGATAAAGCTAAAGTAGTTTTAGGCAAAGTAGCTAAAGTATTGGCTGCACAACCTGCTATTGAATTTATGGTAGAAGGCCATACCGATTCTAAGCAATTAATTAGCGGTGGTACAAATTTAATGGAAGACAACTGGGACTTAAGTGTGAAAAGAGCTACAACTATTGTGCGTGTATTACAAGACACTTATGGTATCGACCCTAAGCGTATGACAGCAGCTGGTAGAAGTGAATACATTCCTCTTGCTGATAACAATACCCCAGAAAATAGAGCAGCGAATCGCAGAACAAGAATTGTGATTCTTCCTCAATTAGATCAATTCTTTCAATTACTTGAAAAGAAGTAGTCGATTAAAAAATAAATAATCTTAAAAAGATTTCAGTCTCTTTAAAAAACCCTTCCTGTTCATTCGGGAGGGGTTTTTTTATGTAAAGTTTTTGTTTTTAGTTTTCCACCCTTACAATAATGAAAGTTCTTGCCCGTATCTTCGCAACATGCAAGAAGCGTATTTGAATGGTTTAAACGAAAAACAATTAGAGGCGGTATTACATATAAAGGGCCCCTTGATGATTATTGCTGGTGCGGGAAGTGGTAAAACAAAGGTCTTAACCACCCGCGTGGCGCATCTAATGCATAGCGGGGTTGATTCTTTTAATATATTGGCACTTACTTTTACCAATAAGGCAGCTGCTGAAATGAAAGAGCGTATCGAAAAGGCCTTGGGCAATACCGATGCAAGAAATTTATACATTGGAACTTTTCATAGTGTGTTTGCGAGAATACTAAGAGCCGAAGCGGACAAATTAGGCTATCCTAAAAGTTTTACCATTTATGATACCGATGATTCCCGCTCTGTTATAAAAGCAGTGGTGAATGATATGGGCTTGGATGATAAATTATACAAACCCAATATTGTACACAACCGCATTTCGTCTGCTAAAAACGCATTAGTAGGTCCCGCTGAATATGCAATGGATACCTTTTTAAAGCAGGAAGATGCAAGATCGAACCGACCGGCTATTGCAGATATATACGCTAGTTATGCGGCTCGTTGTTTTAAAAACGGTGCAATGGACTTTGATGACTTGCTTTTTAAAATGCATGAGCTATTACAAAACTTTCCAGAGGTCTTACATAAATACCAACATAAGTTTAAATATATTTTAATTGATGAGTACCAGGATACCAATCCAGTGCAATATCAAATTGCCAAATTACTTGCAGCCGTGCATGAAAATTTATGCGTGGTGGGTGATGATGCGCAAAGTATTTATAGCTTCCGTGGAGCCACCATTGAAAATATTTTACAATTTCAAAAAGACTATGACGATGTCAAACTAGTGAAGCTGGAACAAAATTATAGAAGTAGTCAATCCATTATTGGTGTAGCGAATCATGTGATCAAAAATAATGTCGGACAAATTCCTAAAGAGTTATGGACAGAAAATGAAGCCGGCGATAAAATAAAGTTGGTGCGCACCATGACCGATAATGACGAAGGAAAATATATAGCCGACGCCATTCAAGAAAACAAATTAAGAAATCATTTTTATAATAAGGACTTTGCTATTTTATATAGAACCAACGCACAAAGTAGATCCTTTGAGGAAAGCTTAAGAAGAACGGGCATTGCTTATAAGATCTATGGTGGGCTTAGCTTCTATCAAAGAAAAGAGGTGAAGGATTATATTGCTTACCTGCGCATTATTGCCAATACCAAGGACGAAGAGGGTTTGAAAAGAATTATTAATTATCCTGCAAGAGGTATTGGAAAAACCACCATGGAAAAATGTTTGGTGATGGCGGGTGAACAAAATATTACTTTTTTTGAAGTACTAGAAAAAGCAAAAAGCTTTGGATTTAAAGCAGGCACACTTACCGCTATTGAAGAGTTTGTGACCATGATTAAGTATTTTCAAAATCAACTCACCAAACACAATGCCTACGATGTAGCCGTGCAAGTGGGCAAGCATACTAATTTAGTAAAGGAATTGTTTAACGATAAGTCTACCGAAGGTTTAGCGCGTTATGAAAACATTCAAGAATTATTAAACTCTATTAAAGAGTGGACAGAAAGCCCTAGCAACGACGACGGAGAATTAGGCGATAAAAGTTTAGGATCTTATTTACAACAAATTACTTTAATCACCGATGCAGATAACGACAACGGCAATGAGGATACGGTAAAATTAATGACAGTGCATGCGGCTAAGGGCTTAGAATTTGCCTGTGTATTTTTAGTGGGACTGGAAGAATCTTTATTTCCCAGTGGCATGAGTGTAAACACAAGAGAGGAATTAGAAGAAGAAAGAAGATTATTTTATGTAGCAGTGACCAGGGCCAAAAAACATTTATGGTTAACCTATGCAAACACGCGCTACAGATATGGGCAATTAGTACAAAACGATCCTAGCCGTTTTATTGATGAAATGCCAGAAGAACAAATTGATAAAAGTAGTTCTGGTGGTGGAGCAAGAAATCAAAGTAGTGGATGGGGATCGGCTTATGATAGAATGCAAGGCGGTAGCAATAAAAGCTGGATCGATCCAGAAAAAGCTGCTAGTAAAAAAACAGAGGGGTCTAAACCTAGTTACCTACCTGTTGTGGCGCCCCATACTTTAAATAAAAACCATATCCCATCAGCCAATTTTACGGCTTGTGATCCCTCGGCATTAGAAGCAGGTGCTAAAATTGAGCATCAAAAATTTGGATTTGGGGTGATTAAAGAAATAGAAGGGTCGGCGCATAACCCTATTGCTATTATCCTTTTTGATAAAAATGGCGAGAAAAAGATTATGTTAAACTACGCCAAACTAAGTATTATACCCTAAAACTCTTTCGATATCGGAAAAATAAAGGTCCAATTAGCCCAAAGCCTTCTTCCTGCTAGGTTTTTGATTATTTTTGTACCGCGTTGAACTTTAAAACGCATTGAATTAAAAATTGAAATTATGATTACCACAGGCAATACCATTGTAAGTATCTATACAGAAATGACTCCTAACCCAGAAACGATGAAGTTTGTGGCCAACAAGCTTTTATATCCTGGGAAAAGTATTGACATTGCCGACGAAAATCTGGCCTTTGCTTCTCCACTTGCAAAAGAATTATTTAGCTTTCCTTTTATTAAAAGTGTTTTTATAGCAAGCAATTTTGTAACGCTTACTAAAAATACAGAACAGGATGACTGGCAGGATGTAATTCCTACTATTAAAACTTTCTTGAAAGAATATTTAGAAAATGGCGGCGTGGTGGTGAATGAAGAAGAGGTTGCTAAAATGAAACAAGAAGCTAGCAACACCGTTAACGCAGATGATAATGATATAGTGAAGCGTATTAAAGAATTATTAGAAAATTACGTGAAGCCCGCAGTAGAAATGGACGGCGGTGCGATTCAATTTAAAAGTTATAACGACGGCATCGTAAATTTAATGTTACAAGGTTCTTGTAGCGGATGCCCTTCAAGCATGGTTACTTTAAAAGCAGGTATCGAAGGCATGATGAAGCGCATGATTCCTGAAGTAAAAGAAGTAGTCGCAGAAGCCGAGTAAGCTTACAACCTACCGTAAAGATCTCTCAATTTTTCTCGAGTCATAATGCTTTCCCAATTAGGGCCTAAAGCATTTTCCCATAAAGGTTTCATGCCAAGAGATACATTAATCATAGTATCGAACTGCTCTTCCGTTAAATTAGCACAAACACCTGTTGGTATTTCAATTTTATTTTTTTCTACCATGAACTTAAACTCTTCTACGCCTGCTGGATAATATTCTGCTAAATGATTCATGACAATACAGTTGCCAATACCATGCTTCGTGCCTAATAAATAACTAAGGCCATAACTAACCGCATGTGCTACACCTACTTGGCTATAAGCAATACTCATACCGCCTGCAAAAGAGGCCATCATTAATTGATCATCGCATTCTTCATCCCATTTATCCTTCTGTACAAATATTTTTTGACAAAGGTCCAAGGCTTTTTCGCCGTAGCTTTTACTAAACTCATTTAAAAAAGTACCTTCTAAACTTTCAATACAGTGTATATAACAATCCATGCCTGTATAAAAGCGTTGGTTCGCTGGAACATTCTTTGTTAATTCAGGATCTAATACAATTTGATTAAAGGGCGTGAAGTCGGAGTTCATGCCTAGCTTACGTGTAGGTCCTGTTAATACGGTGGTACGGCTTACTTCAGCGCCTGTTCCACTTAAGGTAGGTATACCTACTTTATATACACCAGGTAATTTTACTAAGTCCCAACCTTGATAATCTGCAGAAGAGCCCGGATTGGCCATCATTAAAGCAACCGCCTTGGCTAAATCTAAAGTGGAGCCACCGCCAATACCTATGATACCACTCACTTCGCCAAACTCTGCTTTTAATTCCGCTGCGAGCGCATCTACTTGTTTAGTTTTAGGTTCATGGGTAACATCAACATATACAATTTTATCCTTTCCTCTTAAGGGTATTCTACCAGCTAGTGGTTTGCCCACAAAAAAATGATCTAAAAAAAATATCATTGGAAAACTGCCCTTACGATGCGGGGCAATGATTTCATCTATTTGATTAAAAGAACCACGACCAAAGACCACATAGTCAACCATTTTGAAATTACGAAACTGCATATTTATTTTTTTACTAGTATTAAAGTTACAATCTTATTAATATTTACGATGCTAATTTCTTTTGTAGTTCTTCTAAAGAAACACCTTTGGTTTCTGGCACTTTAGCTATAATCCAAACTAATTGCAAGGCCATCATTACTGTAAAAAAAGCAAAGATGGGCCAAGGGTTATCTTTGAAAATCCCATTTTTGCTGTCTAAAAATACGGGTGTTACCAAGGTAATGAGTGCAGCAAATATCCAGTGTATACTGGCGCCGAAGGCTTGGCCCTTGGCTCTAATTTGGGTGGGAAAGATTTCTGATATCAATACCCAAATTACAGCGCCTTGTCCAATTGCATGTGAGGCTATAAATAATAATAAAAAGCTAAGCATGAATTCGGGAGCGCTGTGGTTAATAAAGCCATAAGCTACCATGGATAAGCTTATAATGTATCCAAATGATCCAATTATTAATAAAGTTTTACGACCAATGCGATCAATTAACCAAAGACCTACGAATGTAAAAACTAAGTTCATAAGTCCTAATGAAATAGAGCTTAGTAATGAATTGTTTTTAGCAAACCCCGCTTCTTCTAAAATTCTAGGTGCATAGTATAAAAGAAAATTAATGCCCGAAGCCTGATTAAAAAAGGCAACGAAAAAAGCAATGGAAATTAGTTTACGGTGATGATGTGTAAATAATTGATTAGCCCCCTGTGCTTTCTCTTCCTCGTTAGCTATTTTTATTTCTTGAATGGTTTGATCAATATTTTCTACACCCACGATGGCTAAGTTTTCTCTAGCGCCAGTCTCGTCGTTTTTAACAGAGAACAACCATCTTGGACTTTCGGGTAAGCCTAATGTCATTAAAGTATAAATAATGGAGGGAATTAATAATACTGCTAACATCCAACGCCAATCGTTGGCACCACCAAAACCTGCTAAAAAATAATTAGATAAATATGCCACTAATATACCAAAGACAATATTGAACTGATACATACCTACTAATTTTCCTCTATTATTTTTATTCGAAATTTCAGAAATATAGGTTGGTGCTGCTACAGATGAAACTCCAATGGCTATACCTCCTATTAATCTAAAGAAAGAAAAGGTATAAGGATCTTGTGCAAGAGCAGAGCCAATAGCAGATGCTATAAACATGATGCCCAACCATATCAATACTTTTTTACGGCCATACTTTTCAGTGGGAGCGCCCGCAAAGACAGAGCCAATAACGGTTCCCCATAAAGCCATGGACATAATAAAAAATCCGTGGAACAAAGGTGTGGTATGCCAAAGTTCTTGAATAGGTTTATCGGCACCAGAAATTACCACCATGTCAAAACCAAAAATAAAACCTGCCAAGGCGGCCACTACTGTTGATTGAAATAATTTTCCTTTGTTCATGTATTTATTTTAAAAGTGCTGCTGCTTTAATTAAATCCTCCGGTGTATCTATTTCTATTCCCATATAATTTGTTATTACCATTTTTATAGAAACACCATTTTCTAAATAACGAAGGCATTCAATTTTCTCAGCGGCCTCTAATGGTGACATAGGCCAGTTCGTAAAATTGAGTAGGGCTTGTTTTTTAAATGCATAGACACCAATATGTTCGTGATAGGTAATAGCTACTTCTGTATTTCTTGGATAAGGAATGACACTGCGTGAAAAAAATAGTGCATTCATGTTTTTATCCACGGCTACTTTTACATAATTAGGATCGTTTATTAAATCGGTATTGGTTAATGCCTGCATGAGGGAGGCCACTTCTACTTTTTCGTCTTTAAAAACAGCAATTAGTTTTTCAAGTGGTTCTTTTTTTACAAAGGGTTCGTCTCCTTGTACATTCACTACTATATCAATGGCTAAATTTTCTATCGCTTCTGCAATTCTATCCGATCCGCTTTCGTGTTCTTGTTTACTCATGATGGCCTTTCCACCATTTGAAATAATTTCATTAAAAATAATTTCACTATCGGTTACTACATAGACTTCATCGAAAAGGCCCGTTGCCACTGTATTATCATAGGTATGTCTAATAACTGTTTTAGTACCCAAGGCCTGCATTAGTTTTGCTGGAAAGCGTGTGGCAGCATAGCGGGCAGGAATAAAGGCTCCAATTTTAGTCATTGTTTTTTGCTTAATTATCTTTTTAAAACTGGATTAGTAATCTGATTTTATCGATTTATCAAAAGGTGCTTTCAATTGATAGGACAAGGACTTATCTTTTGAATTGTCCATAACATCTAAACCATAAACAATTTCATTCATAGGGGTATAATTATAAGTACCTAATAAACGGTCCCAGAAAGAAAATATATTTCCGTAATTACTATCGGTTTGAGGACGCTTTATATGATGATGAGTTCTATGCATATTGGGAGATACTATAATGTATCCAAAACTTTGATCGAACCATTTGGGTATTTTAATATTTGCATGATTAAATTGTGTTAACACCACACTTAAACTTTGATATACCATCACTATCCATATTGGTGTGCCTAAAACAAATACAGCCAAAATAGCAAACACAGCTCTTACCACCGACTCACCCGGATGATGTCGATTACCTGTAGTGGTATCTACCTGCGTATCGGCGTGGTGTACCATATGAAATTTCCATAAAAATTTTACTTTATGTTCTATCATATGTACTAAATAAGCACCTATAAAATCTAATAATAATAAACCCGCAATGGCTTCCACCCAAGGGCTTAATTGAATAATATGAAGTAATCCAAAATTTTGGGCAACCGTCCAGTCGCTGATTTTTACCATTACAAGTGCGAATAAAAAATTAATGACAATGGTGGTAAGTGTAAAAAAGAAATTCAGGCCCGCATGTCTAAACTTATTGTATTTAAAATTAAATAAGGGTACTGCTATTTCCACCAACCAGAAAAAGCTAATGCCTCCTGCTAATAACAAGGCCCTGTGCGCACTTGGTATATGTGCAAAATAGTTTTTTATAAATTCTAGCATGGTCGTTTATTTATAGTATAAATGTAAATAAAAAAACCCGATGTACCATTGATTGGGCCAGCGGGTTTAATTATTAGAGCAATTGTTAAAGCAATTATTAAACAGCTTATTAAAGCGATCAAAAATAAACGCTTTATTGGGTAGGTATTATATTAGTTATTTAACATTAAAGGCATGACCAACATAAGCAGGTCCTCTCCTGGTGCTTGCTCAGAGGGCTTGATAAGGCCGGCCTTGCTAGGTGTAGACAGTTCTAAAAATATATCATCGGTATCGGCGGCAGATAACATTTCAATTAAAAACTTTGCATTGAATGCAATTTGAATGTCTTCTCCTTTGTATTCACAACTCATGCGCTCATTACCTTCAAAACTAAAGTCAATATCTTGAGCAGCCATTTGTAATTCATTGCCTGTAATATTTAATGCTACCTGATTCGTGCTCTTATTACTAAATACATTCACACGACGAAGCGCATTTTGAAAATCATGCTTGTTCACTGTTAGGCGGTATGGGTTATCTGAAGGAATAACTACTTTATAGTCTGGAAAACGCGCATCAATTAATCGACAAATTAATTGTGTAGAACCATGGTCTACAAAAAGATGATTATTGTTAAAACTTAAAGTGATGGGATCTTCG